>Ga0209272_10000054_pt1 | contig 169961 bp, 145 predicted proteins | sample tdDd002_FD_187125 | JGI IMG/M metagenome (GOLD analysis project Ga0209272, IMG submission 187125) | Marine sediment microbial communities from the Atlantic coast under amendment with organic carbon and nitrate - tdDd00.2 (SPAdes)... | ecosystem: Environmental > Aquatic > Marine > Coastal >...
CTGGTGGTTCTACTCGTAACGGCCGCGATTCAGAAAGCAAACGTCTAGGTGTTAAGCGTTTCGGTGGTGAGTCTGTTCTTGCAGGTAACATCATCGTTCGTCAACGTGGTACTAAGTTCCACGCTGGCACTAACGTTGGTATCGGTAAAGACCACACTCTTTTCGCTCTTACTGAAGGTAAAGTGAAATTCGAAGTGAAAGGTCCTAAAAACCGTAAATTCGTTAGCATCGAAGCTGAGTAATTAGACAACTCGTTTAATTATTAGCTTTAAAGCTGAATTCAAAAGCCCTGCCGATTCGGCGGGGTTTTTTATTTATGGCGATAGGAATAGATACTAAGGCACTTTGAAAAAAGTCCCTCATTATATATTCCAATACCAATCGGGATAAATCGGTGACCAGATGTCTATTCTGGTTGGTATCAGTGGCAGAACGATCGAAGATCAAGGTGATCGATCTGAAAATGGAATCTGCTAGAATTTATATCATTCACTTCATCGCTCTTGGTGGAGTTTGAGATGATATTTGCAACGCACCCAATGCGGAGTAAGAGATGAAATTCGTTGATGAAGCGGTAGTAAAAGTTCAAGCCGGTGATGGCGGTAACGGTGTAGTGAGTTTCTGGCGTGAGAAATTCGTTGCGAAAGGCGGTCCAGATGGCGGTGACGGTGGTGATGGCGGTGATGTTTACATCCAGGCTGATGAAAACCTTAATACCCTGATTGATTATCGCTTCCAACGCTTCTATGAAGCGGAACGTGGTGAAAATGGCCGTGGTGGTAACTGTACTGGTAAGCGTGGTAAGGACAAAGTTCTTCGCGTTCCAGTAGGTACACGTGCTGTTGATATCCACACAAATGAAATCGTTGCTGAAGTCGCTGAACATGGTAAGAAAATCATGGTAGCGAAAGGTGGCTGGCACGGTTTAGGTAACACGCGTTTTAAATCCTCAGTAAACCGCGCGCCTCGCCAAAAGACGCTAGGTACAAAAGGTGAGATTCGCGAAGTTCGTTTAGAGCTATTGCTGCTTGCTGATGTGGGTATGCTTGGTTTGCCTAATGCGGGTAAATCTACCTTTATTCGCGCAGTGTCAGCGGCTAAACCTAAAGTGGCGGACTACCCGTTTACTACACTGATCCCAAGTCTTGGTGTCGTTAGTGTGGTTCCGGAAAAGAGCTTCGTTGTCGCTGATATTCCAGGACTTATCGAAGGCGCAGCTGATGGGGCAGGTCTTGGTATCCGCTTCCTGAAGCACTTAGAACGTTGTCGTGTGCTTTTACACATGATCGACATTATGCCTATCGATCAAAGTGATCCTGTTGAAAATGCCTTAACCATCATTGATGAGCTAGAGCAGTACAGTGAGAAGCTAGCTGATAAGCCGCGTTGGCTGATCTTCAATAAGGTTGATCTTATGCCTGAAGAAGAAGCGAACGAAGTGATCCAAAATATTCTTGACGCATTAGGTTGGGAAGAGGATTACTACAAGATTTCAGCTGTTAACAAGCAAGGCACAAAAGAGTTGTGTTACAAGCTTGCTGACTTTATGGAAAAACTACCTCGCGAAGAAGAAGAGATCTCTGAAGAAGAGAAAGTAGACTTTATGTGGGATGACTACCATAAAGATGCGATCGCTGGTAAAGACGTTATCACTGAAGATGATGATGACTGGGATGATTGGGACGATGAAGAAGATGACGGTCATGTTGTCTACGTCCGCGAATAACAGTGCATAATATTCATAGCCGCAATATCTATTGCGGCTTTTTTGTGTCTAAATCAAATCATTGACGTAAGTTTCGACGCAAAATACTCAGGTTCAATATCAGTCATCAAGACTCGGTGTTTGGGTTGTTGAGTAGGGAAAATCACTCAGAGAGTAGTATGGATGACAGCTAACAAGCTGATTTAAATGCAAAGTCTATCATCTGGTTATGAGTGATTTTAACCAGCAGGAATGAACAGGTAATTATTCCTCTTGGTATAAAGGAGTAGAGTAGAATCATGGCATCTAAACAGCGAGCAGTTTCTCGCTTAATCGCCCAGGCAGGGCAAATGTTACTCGCGCATGGCGCTGAGAGCACGTTAGTCGGCGACCTTATGCGTCGCTTCGGTTTGGCGGCAGGTATGGATGAAGTTGAAGTGTCGCTGTCAGCCAGTTCTCTGGTGGTCACTACTGTCTATCAAGAGCACTGCATTACGACCGCTCGTCGCTGTCCGGATCGTGGTATCAATATGTGGGCTGTCACCCAAGTACAGCGCATTTGCATCATGCTCGAACGAGGTATCATCGATTACCCACTGGCACAGAAGAAGCTCGATAAAATCAGTCCTGAGCGTTATAACCGCTGGCTAGTGGTGTTTATGATTGGCCTGTCATGTGCTGCATTCAGTCATTTAGCTGGAGGAGACTGGGTCGTTTTTGCTATGACTTTTCTTGCTTCTTCTGTTGGGATGGTCGTACGTCAAGAGATTGGTCATCGCCATTTCAATCCATTAATGAACTTTACTGCCACTGCTTTTGTGACCACGGTGATTTCTGCTCAAGCGGTTATTTATCAGCTCGGTAACTCTCCCTCACTTGTTATGGCGTCTTCAGTTTTGATGCTTGTCCCAGGTTTCCCTTTGATCAACTCAGTTGCAGATATGCTAAAGGGCTATATCAATATGGGAATTGCTCGCTTTGTGATGGCCAGTTTACTTACCTTGGCTACTAGCTTGGGGATTGTTGCTGCAATGAGCTTAGTGGGCGTATGGGGGTGGGTTGTATGATCTCTTTCGATCTTATACTTGGCTTGCTAAACGATATGTTGTTTGCTGCGATCCCAGCTGTTGGATTTGCTCTGGTATTTAATGTGCCGCAAAAAGCTTTGGTGTACTGCGCTCTGGGTGGAGCGATCGGCCACGGCTCTCGCTATCTAATGATGCATTATGGGATTCCGATCGAATGGGCGACATTTTTCGCCGCTATGCTGGTGAGCATGGTTGGTATTCATTGGTCTGCAAGGTTTTTAGCGCATCCAAAAGTATTCACAGTGGCGGCATTGATTCCTATGGTGCCCGGTGTATTTGCCTTTAAAGCGATGATCGCTTTAGTGGAACTTAATCATCGCGGCTATTCACCTGAGCTGGTAGCCATGTTGATGGAAAATTTCCTTAAGGCAATGTTTATTATTGCAGGGTTAGCAGTTGGCTTAGCTATGCCTGGATTGCTATTCTATCGCCGAAAACCGATCGTTTAGGTGTACAGGAGAGTTATAGAATGATCATTAGTATGATTGCCGCGATGGCAAACGACCGCATCATAGGTAAAGATAATCAGATGCCTTGGCACCTTCCCGCTGATTTCGCGTGGTTCAAGCGTTGTACGATGGGCAAGCCAGTGGTGATGGGACGTAAAACTTATGAGTCTATCGGCCGCCCTTTACCTGGTAGAGCAAATATAGTGATCAGCCGCGATGCTTCTCTTGTTATTGAAGGTGTAACGACGGTGACTTCTATTGAAGAAGCACTCTCTGCCGCAGGCGATGTCGAAGAAGTTATGATCATTGGTGGTGGTACTATTTATCAAGCCTGTTTAGCAAAAGCACATAAACTGTATGTGACGCATATTGACGCCCAAGTGGACGGTGATACCCAGTTCCCTGCCTGGAGTAGTGAGTTTAAAGAGGTTCATTGTGAAACTTATCAGGCCGATGAAAAGAACGCTTATGACATGCGTTTCGTGGTTTTAGAAAGATAGTGATGAGACTGGGCGCGCCCAGCTAGAACGCTTCGCTCCGAGATCGGGCTTCGCCCTGCGAGAATTTAGAGCGGACTTCGTCCTTCGAGAGGTAGTTTGTGATGAGTGAGTCTAAAGTTGCAGGCAGTATTGGCTTCTATTTAATTGTCTGAGTTTAAAAGAAAAGGTTTGACACGTAGCGTCAAACCTTAAAAATTTACTCGTTACTCGTTACTCGTTACTCGTTACTCGTTACTCGTTACTCGTTACTCGTTACTCGTTACTCGTTACTCGTTACTCGTTACTCGTTACTCGTTACTCGTTACTCGCTAACGCTTCTTGCGTAAAGAACCGCTGATCTTCCCAGCGTAACATGGTTAGCTTTCCGCCCCAGACACAACCCGTATCCAGACCAATGACCTCTTCTCCTTCATATCCCTCTAGAGCTGCCCAGTGACCAAATAGCACTGTTTTCTCTAGTTTAGTTCTCTGTTTCACTTTGAACCAAGGGGTTAATGTCGAGTCTGTGACTTGATTGGGAGGCAGCTTACACTCCATGTCCAGACGAGCTTCTGAATCGCAGAAACGCATACGGGTGAAAGCGTTAATGGTATAACGGTAGCGCTCGATACCCTCAAGAGAATCAGACCACAGGTCAGGTTGATTGGAATACATACTCTCGATTAGCCAGGGCCAGTTATCACTACGCAAGATAGCTTCCACTTCCTGAGCTGCATGACGAGCTTGATCCAGTGACCATTGTGGTGATATTCCCGCATGGCACATAACAAACTCATCATGTTCAGCGAGCAGAGGTTGATGGCGTAACCAATCCAGCAATTGCTGTTTGTCCTCGGCAGCTAGGATTGGTGCTGTTTTATCTTTGTTCTTAACTTTAAACAGTCCGAGTGAAACGGCGAGTAGGTGCAGGTCATGATTGCCGAGTACCACTTTCGCGCTGCAACCCAGAGAGCGGACAAATCGCAGCACTTCAAGAGATTTTGGGCCTCGAGCAACCAGATCTCCTGCTAGCCAGAGAGAGTCGTTTTTGCTATCGAAATTGACTTTATCGAGTAACAGTAGCAGTTCATCGAGGCAACCTTGTAGGTCACCGACAATATATGTCGCCAAAGTGATTTCCTAGTTTAAGATGTTTGGGATAGCCAGTCTGAAAGGTTCAATTTCGGCAATGAACTCCTGTCCACTGGAATCGTGCATTATATATTGACCCTGCATAACGCCGACAGGGGTTTCGATGACGGTACCACTGTTATATGTGTACTCGTCATTTGCAGCAATAACCGGTTGTTGACCAACGACACCTTCACCTTCAACGGTCATTTGTTTGCCGTTAGAGTCTGTAATTAACCAGCGTCGGGACATGAGTTGTACCTGTTGTTGGCTAAGGTTTTTGATAGTGATGATATAGGCAAAGACGTAGCGCTTTGCATCCGGATGAGATTGGTCGGGGATATATTTGGTGTGGACTTGGACTTTTATACAAGGGGCAGCTTCCATATTAACTCCTATGCAAAGTCGAAAGGTGATAAGCCAATGACCTATCACCTTTTATATTAGTCGAAATTACTTGTGGTTCGCATCTAACCAGTTTGCCATTGCAACGAACTGCTCGAGAGTCAGGTTCTCTGGGCGCATTCCCGGATTAACTCCAAGCTCTTCTAGAATTTCAGTGCTTAGTAGCGCTTTGTAGCAGTTACGTACTGTTTTACGGCGTTGGTTGAAACCTTCACGGCAAACACGGTCTAACCATTTCAGGCTAGTCGCTGGGTGAGGAAGGTTCTCATAAGGTACCAGTCGGACTACTGCCGAATCTACCTTAGGTGGCGGAACAAATGCGGTTGGTGGCACTTCTAGTACAGGAACGACTTTACAGAAGTACTGAGCCATTACGGTAAGACGGCCGTAAGCTTTCGTCCCCGGACCTGCTGCCAAACGGTTTACCACCTCTTTTTGTAGCATAAAGTGCATGTCCTGAACTTCTTTATGAAATTCAAACAGGTGGAACATTAATGGTGTCGAGATGTTGTATGGCAGGTTACCAAAGATACGTAACTTGTTATTTGGCTTTACTAATTGAGTAAAGTCAAAGCGCATCGCGTCACCTTCGTGAATGGTCAGCTTGTCACCGAGATCCGGGTGATTACGCAGACGCTCTGCAAGGTCACGGTCAAGTTCAATAACGGTAAACTTGTCGACTTCTTTACCAACAGGCTCAGTAATTGCGCCAAGACCAGGGCCGATCTCTACGAGATTCTGACCTGGTTTAGGGTTAATAGCAGAGACAATTCCATCAATGATGTATGGATCGTTAAGGAAGTTTTGACCAAAGCGCTTTCTCGCTTTGTGCCCTAAGTGGACATCGTTTCTCATAGTATTCTCAAGTTAATTCGATTTCTTATCGACCAGCTCAATTGCGTGAGCTAAAGCCGTTCGGAAGCTTCCTGTGTCCGCAATACCTGTCCCTGCTAGGTCAAGTGCGGTGCCGTGATCAACGGAGGTCCTGATAAATGGCAGGCCTAACGTGATATTCACTGAGCGGCCAAAACCTTTGTATTTTAATACTGGAAGTACCTGATCATGGTACATCCCAAGTACTGCATCCGCTTCATCCAGATACTTTTCATTGAAGATGGTATCTGCTGGTAAAGGACCGATTAAGTCGAACCCTTTGCTCTGACGCAGTTTTTCTAATGTTGGAGTGATGGTTTCAATCTCTTCTCTACCGAGACAGCCATCTTCTCCCGCATGTGGATTAAGGCCACATACATAGATTTTAGGTGAGGTTATCGCAAACTTCTCAACCAGATCCTTATGCAGGATATCGATGATCTGTTCTAGCCTTTCCTCAGTCACAGCCTTTGATACATAAGCTAACGGGATGTGTGTCGTCACTAACGCGACACGCAAACCTTCTGTCGCTAACATCATCACCACAAGTGGCGTGTTAGATTTCTCAGCAAAGAACTCTGTATGACCACTAAATGCAACGCCAGCGCGGTTAATTACCCCCTTATGAACAGGGCCGGTGACAATAGCATCAAATTCGCCATTCATACAGCCTAATGCGGCTCTTTCTAGAGTTTTTAGCACGTAGTGACCATTTGCTTCATCCAATTGCCCAGCCGTCGTCGGATTGGTTAAAGGGATATGGTCTACAACTAATGAGCCGGCTTGCTGAGCGGTAATTGGCAAGTCTGGTTGGTAATCTATCAACTCAACATCAATGTTGAGCTGTTTAGCGCGTTCAGCCAACATAGACTTATCTGCACAGACAACGATCTGGTGCGCCCAACTCTGTTTCGATTGAGCGAGTACCAAATCAGGGCCAATTCCCGCTGGCTCACCAGCGGTGACTATAATGCGTTTAACGCTCATCTTGACTGTCGTCCTGAATCACTTCTACGTAGGCACTGGCACGGATTTCTTGTAACCATGCGCTAGCTTCTTCGTTGAACTTGCGGTTGAACAGAATACGGTAAGCTTTGTTCTTTAATGCTGAATCAGTGCGATCGACTTCGCGACGATCGAGCACTTCAACGATGTGCCAGCCGTGAACGGTTTTAAATGGTTCACTGATTTGGCCAACAGGCAGAGTATCTACCTGATGTTTAAATTCAGGAACATAGATTTCAGACGTCTGATAGCCTAATTCACCATCCTGAGCCGCAGAGCCCGGGTCCTGACTGTATTGTTGCGCCATCTCGGCAAAGGTTGCTTTACCTGACTTAATGCGTTGGGTGATCTCTTTCAGATCTTTCTGAACACCTTCATCACTTAAGATCACCGTTGGTTTAATCAGAATATGGCGTGCATTAACTTCAGTTACCGCAACCGTTTCTAAACCTTTTACATCTTCGATTTTAAGGATGTGGAAGCCTACACCACTGCGGAATGGTCCAATAATGCTGCCTTTGTTTTGCAGATTGATCTGGTCCGCAAAGATCGTTGGCATCTCTTCTTTACGCATCCATCCCCAATCACCACCTTGCAGTGCTTTAGGTCCTTTAGAGTAGGTGTAAGCCATAGTACTGAAGTCTGCACCCTCTTTTAGCTTTTCGACCAATTGCTGGGCTTGTTTTTCAATTGCTGCTTTATCGTCACCATCGTTGACACGTAATTGAATGTGGCCAATTTTGTACTGCACTGTCGCATTGGTCTCTTTGGCTAAAATATTGGCCAGATTGTCCACTTCGGCAGGCAAAATATTAATGCGACGACGAACGAGAGCATTACGCGCTTCGCTGGCTGCGATCTCTTTACGAACTTGTTCACGAAACTCTGCGTAGCTCAGACCTTCCTGAGCGATAGAAGCACTCAACTGTTCTACTGTTTGCTGATTGTTACGTGCGATCTCTTCGATTGCTTCGTTCAAACGGTTGTCATCAATACGTACACCAATACGCTGAGCTTCTTGCTGTTGAATGGTGTCAACAATCAGTTTCTCTGTGACTTGCTCTCTGAGTACTTGCTCAGAAGGTAAAGACTGACCACTCTTCTTGGCATTGGCTTTTAGTGTTTTTAACGAGGTATCAATATCGCTCTGTAGAACGACACCACTGTTGACGATGACCGCGATATTATCCAATGCTACTGGCTCTGCGTGTGCTGTATTCAAAGTGCTGGTGGCACAGAGAGCAAGTAGCGCGTGTTTCCAAAATCTCATTCAAGAACCTATAAAAATATATTTAGCCTGCTGAGTTAGACAGCAGGCTATTGAATTAGTTGTTTAAGAAGAATGGGCGGCCGTAACCTAATGAGTTACCAGCACTATCTAGCCCTGCTAAACCAGAACCAGCACCGATTTTAGTACCAAAGCCTATGATACCGAAGTTAAGGCTGAAGTTGCTCTCGTAGTTCGGTGTCGCTGTCGTGGTATTGATGTAATCGCCATTCCAACTCTGAAGCTGTTTACTATAGGTAAAGCCGATGTACCAACAGTCTGAGGTGTAGTTAAGGCGAGCTAACCATTCTAACGCTTCATCTGTGGTTAGATCATAGAAGTATTGACCACTGGCATTCCACTTACGCGAAATCTGATAACCAGCCAATAGACCTGCCTGAGAGATACCATCGAGTGTAATACTGTCGATGTTGAAATCAACAGTATTATCGATATAGCTTTTTGTTACGTAGCGATAGTTACCCTGGATATAACCGTCACTAAAGCGATACTCAAGGGTACTGTTACCTAACTGCACTTCGCTGGTGTCGATATCGTATTGAATACCACCGTGGTAGAACAGGTAATCATCATAATTGAAGTCCATTTCTACAGCCCAAGCCGAAAAGTTGGATGGGGACTCCGAAGGTGAATCGACACGTTGCTTAGCATCAATATAAAGGATCTGACCAAACGAGATATTTAAACGCTCTTTCAGAGCTTCATCAAAGAAACGAGTTGATGCACCGTAACTGACCTGATTCGCAGAGGCAATTTCATCAACTCCACTGTATTTACGACTGCGGAACAAACCGTAGTAATCAGTCTGTAGTAGGGTAGTGTCGTATTTAGCAATATTGCTCTGGTCTTTCTTTGGTACGTACAGATACTGAACCTGAGGTTCGAGAGTTTGTGTATAGTTATCGAAGACAACCGTATCACGTTCCAACACTACACCTGCATGAGTGCGGAATTCGGGAATCACGCGAGAAACACTCTCTTCTAAGCCATAGTAGGAGTTATCAATCAGATCACCAGATGAGTCCGTGACCTGTTGTGAGGTAGTGTCAACACCGGAGAGATCTTGTTGATAATAAGTACCCAAAAGGCGCGCTTCTGTGGTCCAGGTACCCCAGGTAGTGCCAACTGGCACAGTTAAGCCCGGTTCTATATGGACGCGAGTCGCTGATGGCTTGCCTTCCGCATCGGTATCGAAACTTGAGATATGGCTGATCATATCAAAGTCTAAATAGCGCATCAGTTCAGGCGCGTAATAGTTAAACTCCAACTGTGGCAGTAATCGGTATGGTAAGTTATTGCTGGTTGTTAATACTTGGAAATCTCGCGCTAATAGGGATGCATCCCAGTTATCAGAACGGTAAGTCGCTTCCATTTCCTGGATTAACTGGCCGTCCTCTTTGTTACCAATGCTTGAGTCCAGATCGGTGAAATAACGAATATCACTGACTTTGGAGTAGTCGGCAGTAAACTTCCAGTTTTCTTGATAGATACCACTATGCTCAAATTGGAAGCCCCAGCGGTCACCATACTCTGGATACTTTTTATCGTCTGGCAGGTATTCTGATTTTAGGGTGCTATAGCCAAAGTCAGATAAGAAACGGAATTCACTGTTTAACTGAGTACCACGTTCCTGCATGTACTTTAGTGTCGTTTCAAGGTCGTAGTTCGGCGCTAAGTTCCAGTAAATAGGAACTTCTAACTCAAAACCGTCACTTGAGCCATAGGATGCTGTTGGGTATAGGAAACCTGTTTTACGCGTATCACCGATAGGTACCGTCAGGAAGGGCAGATAAAACACTGGTACATTGACGATTTCAAAGCGTGGGTTGTAGAAGGTTGCTTCTTCTTCGTTCTGATCAATATCAATGCTTGAAGCACGCATACGCCATGAACTATCACCTTCAGGGCATGAAGTGATAGTGCCGTCTTCAATCTCGTAGACCGCTTTGCCAGTTTTAGCCACATAAACAGCTTCACCACGACCAGGCTCACACAGGAACTGGTAGTTGGTGTTCTCTAACGTCACTTCCTCTGTGGTGAGGTTGTTGGTCGCTTTGTCAGAAATTGTTTTGACTTGGCCATCGCTAAAGGTAACGTTACCTTCAGCGACAACAATATTATCTTGCTGATGCAGGGTTACGTTGTCTGCCTGCATGCGTTTTTTACCCTGTACCACCACAACATTACCGCGGTAGGTTGCTTTATCACCGTTTATGGCTTCTAAGCTGTCCGCTTCTACATTAACGGGCAGTTGATTTGGGTTATCTGGCTCAGGTTCGTTGATCAAACATTGATCTATAGCGGGCAGTTCCTGCACACTATCGTCTAACATAGTTTCTGCTTGAGTCTGAGGCACTACAAAAGCAGCACTGATTGAAGCGGCTAACAAGGTGCGTGGAAAACGTAACATCGAGTTTTACTATCCTGTTGAACTTGATATATCCGGTGAATAGGTGACCGAATGTAAAATAAAACGGTCCTTATAATAAAGTAATTTACAGCTTACGGCACTATCAGACCGCTTCGTGAAGAAAAAATTCAGAGATTGAGAGCACATAATGCATATTTTCGGCAAAATTCTCGGCACATTTTTTGGTTTCTTGTTTGGAGGAGCCTTTGGTGCAGTATTCGGTTTATTTTTAGGGCACCAATTCGATAAAGCCCGACGTCTGCGCCAGGCAGGTTTCAATAGTGGCTTTGGCAGCGGTCCAAGTCAGGCTGAGCGCCAGGAAGAGTTCTTTAAAGCGGCTTTTGCGGTTATGGGCCATGTGGCAAAGGCAAAAGGGCAGGTGACGCGTGAAGAGATTCAACTTGCCAGCACTATGATGGACAGAATGAGTCTGCACGGCCAGCAGCGCAAAGCGGCTCAGGATGCATTCCGTGAAGGTAAAGAGAGCGACTTCCCGCTGGAGACTGTATTAGAGCGTGTGCGCATTTCTGCTGGTGGGCGTTTCGACTTAATGCAGTTCTTCCTTGAGCTACAGATCTCTGCAGCCTTTGCCGATGGAGATGTTCACCCAAGCGAGCGTAATGTTTTACATAAGATAGCACGTGGACTGGGTTTTTCATCTGAACAGCTAGAGCAGCGTTTACGCATGCAAGAAGCAGCATTCCGATTCCAACAGGGTGGTTTTGGCGGTCAGGGCGGCGGCAGTTATTCTAATCAGTCTGGCGGCAATTGGCAGCAGGCATCAACAGCGGATCAATTGAGTGATGCCTATAAATTGCTTGGTGTTGATAGTAGTGCCGATGCGAAGAGCGTTAAGCGTGCTTATCGTAAGCTTATGAATGAACATCACCCAGACAAACTGATGGCAAAAGGCTTGCCTCCAGAGATGATGAATGTTGCTAAAGAGAAAGCTCAAGAGATACAGAATGCTTACGACTTAATTAAGAAAGCAAAAGGTTTCTAGTTGAGTCGAACATAATTGCTGGCAATGATAAAGGCCTGAAAGCGTCATCGCTCTCAGGCCTTTTGCTATTTAGCCCAGCTGCCACCCAGAACGAAAAAAGCCTGATGAATTTCTTCATCAGGCTTTTCGAAAATGGTGGCCCCTCGCAGACTTGAACTGCGGACCAATCGATTATGAGTCGACTGCTCTAACCACTGAGCTAAGGGGCCATATAGGGCAATGATTATAGGGGATGAGGATCTAGCTGTCTAGCCAGTAACAGGGATAAATGCGCTTAGTTTTTATCCACTTAAATCATTAAGATATAAAAAAGGTGAGCTTTAGCCCACCTTTTAACCGATTGTAGCAAAAATACCAATTTACTTACTCGTCTAGGAAGCTGCGCAGAGTCTCTGAACGGCTTGGGTGACGTAGCTTACGTAGCGCTTTTGCTTCGATCTGACGGATACGTTCACGAGTAACGTCGAACTGCTTACCCACTTCTTCTAGAGTGTGATCAGTGTTCATATCGATACCGAAACGCATACGCAGTACTTTTGCTTCACGAGGCGTCAGACCAGCCAGAACATCTTTAGTTGCCACTTTCAGACTTGTTGCTGTTGCAGAGTCTAGTGGTAGTTCTAGAGTGGTATCCTCGATAAAGTCACCTAGATGCGAATCTTCGTCGTCACCGATTGGTGTCTCCATTGAGATTGGCTCTTTAGCGATTTTAAGTACTTTACGGATCTTATCTTCTGGCATCTGCATGCGTTCTGCCAACTCTTCCGGTAGAGGCTCACGACCCATCTCTTGCAGCATTTGACGAGAGATACGGTTAAGCTTGTTGATCGTTTCGATCATGTGTACCGGAATACGAATCGTACGTGCTTGGTCTGCAATCGAGCGAGTGATCGCCTGACGGATCCACCAAGTTGCGTAAGTCGAGAATTTGTAACCACGACGGTATTCAAACTTATCTACTGCTTTCATCAGACCGATGTTACCTTCCTGGATAAGATCCAAGAACTGTAGACCACGGTTGGTGTATTTCTTAGCAATAGAAATTACCAGACGTAAGTTCGCTTCAACCATCTCTTTCTTCGCACGACGAGCTTTCGCTTCACCGATAGACATGCGACGGCTGATGTCTTTAATGTTTTGAACAGTTAGAGACGTCTCTTCTTCGATCACTTTCAGTTTGGCAATCGAACGACGAATGTCATCTTCGCTACGACGAATCTTTTCTGCGTATGGTTTGTCAGACGCCAGGATTTCATCTAGCCATGCATCGCTTGACTCATTACCTGTAAACAGAGTAATGAAAGACTTCTTCGGCATCTTACCGTACTCAACTGAAGCCTTCATGATTAGGCGTTCTTGAGTACGTACGCGCTCCATTGAAGTGCGTAGTTCTTCAACCAGGTAGTCAAACTGTTTTGGTGTCAGACGGAACTCTTTAAATACGTCTAATACAAGCTCGTGAGCGATTTGCGCTTTCGGGCTTTCGTTACCGTATTCGTTACACGCTAGCTGGAAGTTCTGGAAAGTGTTGCGTAGTGCGGTAAACTTCTCAAGAGCAAGTTCAGGATCGATACCTGTATCTTCTTCTTCCTCTTCAGAGTCATCACTATCTTCTTCTTCATCTTCCGCGTCTTCGTCTTCAAGCTCAGACTCTGCTAGCTCAGAACCGATGTGTGTTGCAGTTGGTGCTGCTGTTTCATCTGCATCTGGGTCAACAAAACCAGTGATTAGGTCTGTTAGACGTAGCTCTTCTGCCTGAACTTTATCAAATTGCTCAAGAATGTATGGGATAGTGCCCGGATACTCTGCCACTGCATTTTGAACTTGGTTAATACCATCTTCAATACGCTTTGCGATATCGATCTCGCCTTCACGAGTCAATAGTTCAACAGTACCCATTTCACGCATGTACATACGTACAGGGTCTGTGGTGCGGCCGATCTCATTTTCTACGCTAGATAGCGCAGCAGCTGCAGCTTCTGCTGCATCTTCATCGGTGATTGTATCGTCGTCATTCAGTGCAAGATCATCAGCATCTGGAGCAGTTTCTACTACTCGGATGCCCATATCGTTGATCATCTGAATGATATCTTCGACCTGCTCTGAATCTACGATTTCTGCTGGCAGGTGGTCGTTTACTTCTGCGTAGGTCAGATAGCCTTGTTCCTTGCCTTTAATGACAAGTTGTTTTAGCTGTGACTGCGGATTTTGATCCATAGACGGTATCCAACTTAGTATCTGGTGAAGGAATTAGTATGCGAGTTGCAAACCACACATCTTAACAAATTAATTGATTGCTGACTATCCGAACAGGGTTACGCTTTTAAATCTAGCATTAACGCTAGCAGCTCCCTTCTCTCTTCGGTTGATAAACCGACACTTCTTTCTTTGGCCTGCAGATTTTCAATTTGTTTTTCAACGCACTGGGCAAGAATTTTGTCCAGCGAGTCTAAAAATATATCTTTTTCGTTGTCTTCGTCGAGGGGGATTTCCCACCCTGCAAGACGTGACAATAATGCCTCATGGCTCGTATTTCGCCAGCATTCAAGTAGCTGACCCGTTGTTATATTGGGATGCTGATGACAATATTCAAGCACTTCAACAAATAAACTTAGACCAGGGACTGTTAACTCTCTCACAGTTGAGAGATCCGGTACCATTTCAGCATAGCTCGGATTTTGAATAAGCAAAGCGATCACTTCGCGCATTGGAGTCCGTTTGATCTCTTTATGTGGCTGAGGTCGAGAATCGTTAGTTTTTTTGCGAGCCTGACGCAGCCTGTTATCAAATCCGGTTCTTTCATCCAAAAGTTTCTCAAGTAGCTCTTGAAAGTACGGATCTGGGATTTTATCGATCAACGCACTAGCGTGAGCTCTGAGGGCTGATTTACCTTCGTTGCTACCCAGATTTAACTGATGAAGCTCGATAAGATTATCAAACAGATAGCTAGAAAGAGGAGTCGCTTGTTCTACTTCTTGTTCAAATGCACCTTTACCGTGCTTACGGATAAAGCTGTCAGGGTCTTCACCATCAGGTAAAAACAGGAACTTAAGCGTGTTACCGGTTTTTAAATATTGCAGCGCATTTTCAAGTGCGCGCCATGCTGCATCTTTACCAGCTCTGTCGCCGTCATAACAACAAACTACAGTATTGGTTTGGCGGAACAGTAACTGAATATGATCGCCCGTGGTCGATGTACCTAGTGAAGCAACTGAGTAATCGACACCGTACTGAGCGAGAGCCACCACATCCATATAGCCTTCAACCACCAGGATCTTTGACGGCTCTCGATGAGCCTGCATCACTTCATACAGACCGTAAAGCTCTTTACCTTTATGGAAGATCGGTGTTTCAGGTGAGTTAAGGTATTTAGGTGTACCGTCGCCAATCACTCGACCACCAAAGCCGATAACTCGTCCGCGTCGGTCGCGAATTGGGAACATAACTCGACCACGGAAACGGTCATAGCGATTGCCGTTATCGTTCTCGATCAACATTCCGCCAGAAATCAGCATATCCTGAGTCTGAGGCGTCTGGCCAAAGTTTTTACGAACTAAATCCCATTCGTCAGCCACATAGCCGATACCAAATTTCTGTACGATTTGGCCAGATAGGCCGCGATCTTTCAGGTAGTCGATGGCAACTTTGCTTTTCGGCTGCTTGAGCTGATCTCGATAGAACTGAGCAATACTGCCCATAATATCGTAGAGATTACGCTTTTGTTCAGAGTTAGCCTGAGGTTGATTAGATTGAAAACCACCACCTTGGCGTTGTTCTCTTGGGACATCTAAACCGAGAGATGAAGCGAGTTCTTCAATTGCTTCGACAAAGTCTAAGCGCTCGTACTCCATCATAAAATCAATCGCGTTGCCGTGCACACCACAGCCAAAACAGTGATAGAACTGTTTCTCTTGGGAGACACTAAACGAAGGGGTTTTCTCGTTGTGGAACGGGCAGCAGGCGCCGTAGTTTTTGCCTTTTTTCTTAAGTTTTACGCGAGCATCGATAATGTCGACGATATCGAGTCGAGCAAGGAGGTCATCAATGAAACTTCGAGGGATGTGTCCTGCCATAAAACCTTAGAAAAACGCACTAACAAATTGAAAGGATAGATACAAACAAGCCGCGCATTCCGAAGGATAGCACGGCTTGTTGCAATAGGGTGGGAGATTAAGCCAGTTTAGCGCGAACTAAACCACTTACTTTACCCATATCTGCACGCCCTTGGATTTGAGGCTTAAGAACGCCCATCACTTTACCCATGTCTTGCATGCCCGCAGCACCAGACTCTGCAATTGCACTTTCAACAAGTGCAGCAACTTCATCTTCAGTTAGCGGTTGAGGCATAAAGTCCTCAAGTACAGTGATTTCTGCTTTCTCAGCGTCTGCTAAATCTTGACGATTAGCAGCTTCAAATTGAGCGACAGAGTCGCGACGCTGTTTAACCATTTTAGTTAGCACAGCAAGAATGTCATCGTCACCCAGAGTAATCTGTTCGTCGACTTCACGCTGCTTAATTGCTGACAGAGCTAAACGGATAGTGCCAAGGCGCGGTTTGTCCTTGGCTTTCATCGCTAATTTTTGCTCTTCTTTGAGTTTGTCAATCAGAGCCATAACTAGAATCCTTTTGGACTTAGTTATTAGTACAGGCGAACGCGACGAGCGTTTTCGCGAGCTAGCTTCTTAGCGTGACGCTTTTGAGCTGCTGCTTTAGCGCGTTTGCGAACTGTAGTTGGTTTTTCGTAGTGCTCACGACGACGCACTTCAGAAAGGATACCTGCTTTTTCGCAAGAGCGTTTGAAACGACGTAGTGCAACGTCGAACGGTTCGTTTTCACGTACTTTAACTACTGGCATATGCCTTTCACCTCAGGGGTTAATTCGTTAATGCTGACTTCACAGTACTTAGCTTAGTCGCTAGGTCTACAATCAGCTTGATCAAAAATGGTGCGGAATTTTAATCCGATCACACTGGCTTTGTAAAGTATTTTGTTGGGTAGAGTTTGCACAAAATTTGTTTGAGAAGCTAAGGCGAGGTAAGATTGCGCCAATTTTGAATTAGAGACAAAGACATCCAGGGTAAACCATGCGCATTATTGGTATCGAAACCTCTTGTGATGAAACGGGAATTGCCATTTACGATGATGAGAAAGGCCTACTTTCTCATCAACTATATAGCCAGGTAAAACTGCATGCCGATTACGGTGGTGTTGTACCTGAGTTGGCATCACGTGATCACGTTAAGAAAACCATCCCGTTGATTAAGGCTGCGATGGCAGAAGCAAACCTGACACCGAAAGATATTGATGGTGTGGCTTATACTGCTGGTCCGGGTCTTGTTGGTGCACTTTTGGTTGGTGCAACTATTGGTCGTAGTCTGGCGTATGCATGGGGCGTTCCTGCTGTACCTGTACACCATATGGAAGGCCACTTGCTCGCGCCTATGCTTGAAGATAACCCACCACCGTTCCCGTTTGTCGCGGTATTGGTATCAGGAGGGCATTCAATGATGGTCGAAGTTAAAGGCATTGGTGAATACAAAATCCTTGGCGAATCGATTGATGATGCGGCCGGCGAAGCGTTTGATAAAACCGCTAAGCTGATGGGACTGGATTACCCAGGAGGTCCGCTTCTATCTAAATTGGCAGAAAAAGGCACACCAGGTCGATTTAAGTTCCCTCGACCAATGACTGACCGCCCGGGTCTGGATATGAGCTTCTCTGGTCTGAAAACATTTACCGCTAACACTATTGCAGCGAATGGTGATGACGAGCAAACCCGTGCTGATATCGCATTAGCGTTTGAAGAAGCGGTGTGTGCAACGCTAACAATTAAATGTAAGCGAGCACTTGAACAGACTGGCTTTAAACGTATTGTTATCGCTGGTGGGGTAAGTGCTAACCGCAGATTGCGTGCTGACTTAGAACAGCTAGCGAAGAAAATCGGTGGCGAAGTTTATTACCCGAGAACAGAGTTCTGTACTGACAACGGTGCAATGATTGCCTATGCAGGTATGCAGCGTCTGAGAAATGGTGAAGTTGCAGACCTTTCTGTTCAAGCGACACCACGCTGGCCGATCGACCAGCTTGAGCCTATTGCTTAAGATTAATCGCGTACAATAAATAAAGGTCGCCTCATTTGGCGACCTTACTGTATCTATCATCCGAGCTGTTGATTAGCGAAATAATGATAGGCTGCACTTTTTGAAATACTATCGGGATAACAAGAGATGAATAAGTTTGCCATCGATGGATGTGAAATGGCCTACCAAGATGTTGGTCAGGGGCCGGTAATTGTGTTTGGTCATAGCTATTTGTGGGACAGCAAAATGTGGGCTCCACAGGTTGAAGCACTGAGCCAGCACTACCGTTGTATTGTCCCAGAACTATGGGCACACGGTCATTCTGACTTTGCGCCTGGCTCAACTCGCTCATTAGCGGACTACGCTCAGCAAATTCTTGCGTTGATGGATCATCTTGATATAGAAACTTTCTCTCTGGTTGGATTGTCAGTCGGTGGTATGTGGGGGACTGAACTAGTCTCATTAGCGCCGCAACGCGTGAAGTCTTTGGTTCTGATGGACACATTTGTTGGCTTAGAACCTGAAGTTACCCATAAAAAGTATTTTGCTATGCTCGATACAATTAGTCAGGTGCAGGCAGTACCTGAACCTATTGTTGAAGCTGTGACACCACTCTTTTTTGCTAACGATGTTCAGCAGGACAACCCTCAACTCGCTGAGCAATTCGCTCAATATCTAATGGCACTGAAAGGCGAACAAGCTGCTGAGATTGCGCGAGTAGGGCGTATGGTGTTTGGTCGTCGCGATCAGATAGAAGAGATTGAGAAGTTTGCTCTACCGGTTCTGATTGCTGTTGGGCAGGAAGACAAGCCACGTCCAGTATTAGAGTCTTACCTGATGCACGATAGCATTAGTGGCTCTGAGCTGATTCAAATTCCTAAGGCTGGCCATATTTCTAACCTGGAGCAGCCAGAGTTTGTGACTGAGATGCTGATAAACTTCTTAGACAGACATCACGCCTAACCGCCAAATGAAAACAAAGCCTCACTACGAGGCTTTGTTTAATCCATTCTTCTTTTCTCCGACCTTTGGTTCGGTACCTTCCAATAAACGCTTAATATTCTGATGATGACGAAAAACGATCAGGCAGCACAGCATGGCTACTGGTAACGTATATTGTGGTTTGATCATCCAGGTATAAAAAGGCGCCAGCAATACGGTAACCAGTGCAGCTAAAGATGAGTAACGAAACAGAAAAGCGACACTGAGCCATGTTGCAATGATCATTGCGGTAAGATCTAATCCGATCGGCGCGATAGCACCCAACGCAGTAGCAACCCCTTTACCACCTTTAAAGTGAAAGAAGATAGGGTACATATGGCCAAGACAGGCCGCGATAGCGATAACGCCGAGGAGAATAGAGTCGATACCTAAGAAGTAACCGCCCCAAACAGGAATAGTCCCTTTAAGCATGTCGCACAGTAGAACCGCGACGGCCGCTTTCTTACCACCGATACGCAGCACATTGGTCGCTCCCGGATTATTGGAGCCAACGCCACGAGGATCCGGTAGCCTTAGCACGCGACAAATCAGAACCGCACTCGAGATCGAGCCTAACAGATAGGCTGAAATGATCATAACCAGTGCTAGTGGGGTCATAGTAGAGTAACTCGTCTGAAACAGGTGTTAGCCAAGCAAGTAACTGATATCATATCGCGCCTGACGCTCTCAAACTACACATGTACGGGGTTTGAGATACAAATTGTACGACTTTTTACCTAAATTGGGTATCCGACCTCTAAGGAAGTAACAGATGGATAAAGTATTTATCGAGCAATTGGAAGTAATTACAACGATCGGTGTGTACGACTGGGAGCAAGAGATTAAGCAAAAGCTAGTGCTTGATATTGAAATGGCTCATGACAACCGCCCAGCGGGCAAGAGTGATGACGTTGTTGATGCGCTTGATTATGCTCAGGTGAGTTCAGCTGTTCTGTCGCATATTGAAGGTGGACGTTTTTTGCTTGTTGAGCGTGTTGCAGAAGAAATTGCAGAACTCATCATGACTCGCTTTAGTGTTCCTTGGATTAAGATCCGTCTGACCAAACCGGGAGCAGTGCCACAGGCAAAAGGTGTTGGTGTTGTGATTGAACGAGGCCATGCATGATAACGGCTTATATTGGTATTGGCTCCAATATTGATAGACGCAAACATATTCAGGCTGCAATTGAAGAGTTACGAGCCTTAGGTCAGGATGTACGAATTTCGACCATTTTTGAATGTGAAGCGGTAGGTTTTGAAAGCCACGCGTTTTATAACTTGGTGGTAGAAATGAAAACCGAGTTGAGTTTGACAGATTTTTCACGCCAGCTGCGTGATATTGAGCTTAAATGGGGACGCGCTGCGGATGCGGGGAAATTTGAGCCGAGAACTGTTGATCTCGACATCATTTTGTTTGGCGATCAGGTATCTAGTGTTAAACCAGAGCTGCCACGAAGTGATATATTCAAATATGCCTTTGTTCTTCAACCTCTTGTGGAGCTTTGCCCACAGCTCGTGGTGCCACAAGATGGACGAACTATCGAACAGATCTGGCAGCAGTCTGATTTTTCCGTTGCTCTTGAACCCGTCGCCCAGTGGTTCAACTAACATAATGACGAGATTTTAATGAGTTACTTCGAAGCCTTTATTCTTGCTCTTATTCAAGGCCTGACAGAGTTTTTGCCGATTTCGAGTTCCGCTCACCTGATCCTCCCTTCTGCTATCTTAGGTTGGCAAGATCAGGGACTGGCATTTGATGTTGCCGTTCATGTCGGTACCTTAGCTGCCGTAGTTATCTACTTCCGTAGTGAAGTCGTGAGCCTGTTGAGTGCTTTCTTCGCGTCTATTTTTAAAGGTGAGCGTAGTAAAGAGTCGAAATTAGCCTGGATGATATTACTCGCGACAATCCCTGCGTGTATTTTTGGCTTACTAATGAAAGATTTCATTGAGCTTTACTTACGTAGTGCATGGGTGATTGCAACCACAACCATAGTGTTTGGTTTGTTACTTTGGTACGTAGATAAGAACGCTAAGTTAGTTGATGATGAATACCAGTCTGACTGGAAGAAGGCCCTGTTTATTGGCGTCAGCCAGGCTTTGGCTATGATTCCTGGTACTTCCCGATCAGGTGCGACAATCACTGCGGCGCTTTATCTGGGCTTTACCCGTGAAGCGGCAGCGCGTTTTTCATTCCTAATGTCTATTCCGATTATCCTGTTAGCTGGTGGTTATCTGGGTCTTAAGTTAGTCACGAGTGGTGAGCCTATTCACTTCGGCTTCTTGCTGACTGGCATCGTGACCTCATTTATCAGTGCTTATATCTGTATTCACTTCTTCCTGAAGTTGATCTCTCGTATGGGAATGACCCCGTTTGTCATTTATCGCTTAGTATTGGGTTTCGGATTGATTGCTTTCCTGACTCTAAACTAACGGATTCATTTCCAAGCTAATCTTTACCAAGGCCACATAGCTCAATCTCGCGCCAGCTGCGACATTGTGGTATATATGTGGTCTTGATCTTTTCTCTTCTTTGATTAACGGTATGCGAATTTTTGCACTGACCTTAAGCTTAATTCTAGGCTGGTTACAATTTGAACTGTGGTTTGGAAAAAACGGTATTTCCGATTTCCAGGCAGTGAATGCGGAGACGCAGGTTCAGCATCAAGTGAATAACAACCTCCAAGCCAGAAACAACGAAATGTTTGCAGAAATAGATGACTTACGCCAAGGGCTTGATGCCATTGAAGAGCGTGCTCGACACGAACTAGGCATGATCAAAGAAGGTGAAACATTTTATCGTATCGTTGGAGAGAGTAATTAATGTCTGATTCCTCCTCTTTGTCTTTGGTAGCAGTCGTACCTGCTGCTGGTGTGGGCAGTCGTATGCAGGCAGACCGCCCAAAGCAATATCTTAAAATCTCGGGAAAGACTATTCTTGAGCACACCGTAGAGAAACTCCTGACTCACCCCGCTGTCGAAAAGGTAATCGTTGCCATTAGTGATGGTGATCCTTATTACCCTCAACTCAGTCTGGCAACGAATCCTGACGTAATCAGAGTGTCTGGGGGCAAAGAGCGGGCAGATTCAGTGTTATCGGCACTCGACTATATTGAGAGCAATGAGTTGGCACAATGGGCCATGGTCCATGATGCGGCGCGTCCTTGTGTTTGTCTGAACGATATTGACAACCTCATTGCGGCGGCTGAAGCAAACCAGCTTGGTGGCATTCTTGCGACGCCAGTAAGAGACACGATGAAACGAGCAAATGCTCAACAAAATATCGATCATACGGTTGATAGGGAAGCTTTGTGGCATGCACTAACTCCACAACTATTTAGAGCTCAACCGCTAACTCAAGCTTTGTCACAGGCCCTCGAACAAGGTGTCCAAATTACTGATGAAGCGTCTGCTATTGAATGGCTCGGGGAAACGCCTGCCTTAGTTAAAGGCCGAGCGGATAATATAAAAATAACTCAACCGGAAGATTTAGCGTTAGCTGAGTTTTATCTTACGCGAAATTAAGGATAACTCATGATTCGAATTGGCCACGGCTTTGATGTACACAAATTTGGTGGGGAAGGCCCAGTGATTATCGGTGGCGTCGCGGTACCTTATGAACAGGGTCTGATAGCCCATTCTGATGGTGACGTAGCCTTGCACGCATTGTGTGATGCGTTACTAGGTGCAATTGCTGCTGGGGATATCGGTCGTCACTTCCCTGATACTGATGATAAATGGAAAGGTGCAGACAGTCGTGAACTGCTGCGTGATGTGTACCGTAGAGTTCGCGAGCAAGGTTATGTGTTAGGTAATGCCGACATTACCATCATCGCTCAAGCACCAAAAATGGCACCTCACATCGAAACCATGTGTCAGGTAATTGCTCAAGACCTTGAGACAGAACTTAGCAATATCAATGTTAAAGCGACAACGACTGAGCGTTTAGGGTTTACCGGACGCAAAGAAGGCATTGCAACTGAAGCAGTTGTATTATTAGTTAAAGAATAAATCAGCTTATTGAACCTGGATTATATTGATATATAGCCATGTTCAGTAACGGAAACCAATATGTCCGATATATTATCTTCACTGGCTTACTTAAACGGTAAGCCTGCTTCCCAAGGCAAACTAAAAGCGAAACCAGAACATTTTCAGGTAAACGAAGACTTAGGCTTTGAGTTTACTGGCAGTGGTGAGCACTTAATGGTGCGCATCCGTAAAACGGGTGAAAACACGAGTTTTGTTGCCAATGAAATTGCTAAAGCTTGCGGTGTTAAATCGAAGGATGTCAGCTGGGCTGGCCTTAAAGATCGCCACGCTGTTACTGAGCAATGGTTGAGTATTCATCTGCCTAAAGGTGAAGAGCCAGACTTTTCAACTTTTCTGGCTCAGTACCCAAGTATTGAAATTCTGGCAACGGCTCGACATAACAAAAAACTACGTCCGGGTGATTTGGTTGGCAACCAGTTTGTTGTCACTATTTCTGAAGTGACCAATGTCGCTGACGTTGTGCAGCGATTAGAAGCAGTAAGTAAAACCGGTGTGCCAAACTATTTCGGTAGTCAGCGTTTTGGTAATCAAGGCAATAACCTGGATGAAGCGCGCCGCTGGGGACGTGAGAATGTTCGAACTCGTAACCAGAATAAACGTAGTCTGTTCTTGTCAGCCGCTCGCTCATGGATCTTTAACTCGATCGTGTCGGATAGAATTGAGAAAGGGCTGTTTTCAACTGCTGTAGATGGTGACCTGATTCAGGGCGACAGTGGGCTACAACTTGTTGAACTAGACTCCCTTGAATCAACAAATAACCTGCTAGCACAAGGTGAGGCTCAACTTACCGCGGCGCTGGCTGGTGATAATGACCTACCAACCAAGAGTCAGGCCTTGCAGCTTGAGCAGCCGCACTTAGATGCAGAGCCAGATCTTATGGCGCTTATCCGTGGTAACAGAATGCGCCATGATCGTCGTCAGATCGCTTTGATGCCGCAAGATCTAGCATGGCAAGTCGATGGCGATAATGTGACGCTCACGTTCTCTCTTGATGCTGGTTGCTTTGCTACGGCAATCATTCGTGAACTGGTTGAAGAAATTGAAGTGGAGCGCCACTACCAATGAGCGATAAATCTCTCAAAATCTTAATCAGTAATGACGACGGTGTTCACGCTGAGGGAATACACACCCTCGCTGATTCACTGCGTGATATGGCTGAGGTAACCATAGTTGCTCCGGATCGTAACCGTTCGGGAGCATCAAACTCTCTGACGCTAGAGCAGCCATTGCGTGTCAACGAGATTACTCCACAAGTTTTTTCAGTTCAGGGTACACCAACTGACTGTGTGCACTTTGCTCTTAATGAGCTGATGAAAGATGACTTACCGGATTTGGTACTTACCGGCATCAATCATGGTGCTAACCTTGGCGACGATGTGCTCTATTCGGGTACAGTAGCTGCCGCAATGGAAGGCCATTTCCTTGGCGTTCAGGCAATAGCTTTCTCTTTAGTCGGCAAACATCACTTTGCGACGGCTGCGAAAATTGCACGTCAATTAGTTGCTCAGCACGCTGCATCGCCAATTCCGACTAATCGTCTGCTTAATGTTAATGTTCCAGACGTCGAATTTGAGCAATTGAAAGGGACTTTAGTGACACGACTTGGTGCGCGCCATCACGCCGAGGCAATGATTAAGCAGAAAGATCCACGTGGTCATGATATTTATTGGTTGGGTCCTCCGGGCAAAGAGCAAGATGCAGGAGAAGGAACAGACTTTTATGCGATTGAGCAAGGTTGTGTTTCTATTACGCCACTTCAGGTCGATCTTACTGCCCATGAATCTCTTTCAAGTATGGATAACTGGTTAAAGGATAAGTAACAATGGTCAACCCACATGCTGACAGATTAATCGACTTTCTTGTCGCGAGTGGCATCCGAGATCAAAAGGTACTTGATGCTATTTACCGTTTGCCAAGAGAGCAGTTTGTCTCTCAGGCCATGATGCATCAAGCCTACGACAATAATGCCTTACCAATTGGTCAGGGGCAGACTATTTCACAACCCTATATCGTTGCCAAAATGACTGAAATGCTAGAGCTGAATCGCGATAGTAATGTGCTGGAAATCGGTACAGGTTCGGGTTATCAAACAGCGGTGTTGGCGCAGCTTGTTGATCACGTCTATTCAATCGAGCGTATTAAGGCCTTACAGTGGGAGGCGAAAAGACGCCTTAAGCAACTGGATATCTACAACATCTCGACAAAGCATGGTGATGGTTGGCAAGGCTGGCCTGCGAAAGGACCATTCGATGCCATTATCGTCACCGCAGCGGCGGAGTCTGTACCTTCGGCGTTGCTCGCACAGTTGAAAGATAAAGGCATCATGATTATCCCAGTAGGAACGGAGGATCAGCAGTTGCTGAAAATTACTCGCCAAGGCGACGAGTTCCTATCAGAGGTGATTGAGATGGTACGTTTTGTTCCTTTAGTTGCGGGTGATCTTGCATAGCAATGAAGCGTTGTTCAGTCTTATTTCTAATTCTAGGCCTAAGCAGCATATTATTTGGATGTGCTGCTCATTCTCCTGCGCCAGTCTCTGGCCTGAAAAAAGACTATAGCTCTGTTTCCCGTGGCAGCTATCGCGGCAGCTACTATCAAGTTGAAAAGGGTGACACACTTTACTTCATTGCTTATGTCACCGATAAAGACGTCAATGAGATCATTCGCAACAACGCACTTAAAGCACCTTATACTATTTACCCGGGGCAAAAGCTTAAGCTATGGCAACCAGCTTATAATGCTCCTGCGTACGGTGGAACAGGGGCTGGAGTAGCCGTTGCCGCTGCTACAGTGCCATCTGCAGCGAAAAGTAGCGTCGCATCGAGCAAAAACTCTAATCAAAAGGTTAGCTCAACCAGTTCAAAAAATAGTCAAGCACCAGCCAAAAAAGATCCTCCAAAGAAGGTTGATCAATCGAAATCAAAGGAGTATGTTGGTTCTACAACTAAACAAAAAGTAACCAATACAGCCAACAAATCAACTTCAAACAACAACAAAATTTCCAAGTGGTTATGGCCAACTAAAGGGAGAGTAATCAAAAACTTTTCTGCTGGAGATCAAGGGAATAAAGGGATTGATATCGCAGGACAGCGTGGTCAGTCTATCGTATCAACAGCAGGTGGCACCGTCGTTTATTCCGGCAATGCGCTACGTGGTTACGGTAATCTCGTGATTATTAAACATAACGACAATTACCTCAGTGCATATGCACATAACGATAGGTTGCTAGTACACGAAGGACAAAGTGTAAAAGCAGGCCAAAAGATCGCAACAATGGGCAGCTCAGGAGCAAGTAGTGTCCGATTGCACTTTGAAATTCGCTATCAAGGTAAGTCAGTAAATCCAAAACGCTACTTACCATAGAAATTTACTATTGGGGTAAAATAGCGACATTAGACGTAGTAATGTCTTGCTAGCTCGCCAGGGGGAGGCGCTATGAGTATCAGCAATGCAGCAACGAAAGTCGAACAATTCGAAGTTGGCGAAGAAACGATGGACACGTTTCAGGCCACCGAATCCACTAAACCTACACCAACCGAAGAAGTCAAAGAAGAGTTTGATGCATCGACGAAAAGTCTGGATGCAACCCAACTCTACTTAGGCGAAATTGGCTTTTCTCCACTACTTACCGCTGAAGAAGAAGTTCTTTATGCTCGCCGTGCTCTTCGCGGAGATGAGGCAGCACGTAAACGAATGATTGAAAGTAATCTACGTTTAGTGGTTAAGATTTCTCGTCGTTATAGCAACCGTGGTCTCGCTCTATTGGATTTGATTGAAGAGGGCAACCTGGGTTTAATTCGCGCGGTTGAGAAGTTTGATCCAGAACGTGGCTTCAGATTTTCTACTTATGCTACATGGTGGATCCGCCAAACTATCGAGCGAGCTCTGATGAATCAGACTCGTACTATCCGTTTACCCATCCATGTAGTTAAAGAGCTAAACATCTACTTACGTACCGCTCGTGAACTTTCTCAGAAGCTTGACCATGAGCCAACTGCTGAAGAAATCGCGACACAGCTTGATAAGCCGGTCGATGATGTAAGTAAAATGCTGCGCCTTAATGAACGCATTAGTTCTGTAGATACGCCTATTGGTGGCGATGGCGAAAAAGCGCTGCTTGATATTATTCCTGACATCAACAACTCAGATCCTGAGGTTTCGACTCAGGATGACGATATCAAAAACTCACTGATCCATTGGTTAGATGAACTTAACCCTAAACAGAAAGAGGTGCTGGCGCGTCGTTTTGGTCTGCTGGGTTATGAGCCTTCCACTCTCGAAGAGGTAGGGCGTGAAATTAATCTGACTCGTGAGCGAGTTCGTCAGATTCAGGTAGAGGGTCTACGTCGCTTAAGAGAAATCCTGATTAAGCAGGGGCTGAATATGGAAAACCTATTTAGCGTGACTGAAGACTAAACTCGAATCATTGAGCATAAAAAAGCCTTGGATAATCCAAGGCTTTTTTGATTTTTGTTGTCCTGCCCTAAATAAGGCTTACGCTTACTTTGCCTTCAAGTTGGGAAAGACTTTCACTAACTTGATACGGTTTTCTTCTAGTTCGACGATTTCCATCGGGTGACCGGAAACCTGTACACTTAGGTGGCTCTCAGGAATATCTTCCAGATGTTCAAGAATCAAACCATTCAGGGTTCTCGGACCATCTGTCGGTAGCGTCCACTTTAAGCCTTTATTTATATCACGGATGTTCGCACTGCCCTCAATCAGGAAGCTGCCATCACCTTGTGGGGTGATCTCATCAGATAAACTTGGCGCAATGGATGTGGTGAACTCACCAACTATCTCTTCGAGAATATCCTCTAAAGTAATCAGACCGATAATATCGCCGTACTCGTCAACAATCAGACCAATACGCTCTTTATTACGCTGAAACTTCAGTAGCTGAACATTAAGTGGCGTACTCTCAGGAATAAAGTAAACCTCATCAGCCGCACGCAGCAGCGTCTCTTTAGTAAACTCATTCTTCTCTAGCATCAGTCGGTAAGATTCGCGTAAGCGCAACATACCAACCACTTCGTCAATCTGGTCGCGGTAAAGAACCACTCGGCCATGAGGAGAGTGGGTCAATTGACGTACGATAGACTTCCAGTCGTCATTAATATCAATGCCCGTGATCTCATTGCGTGGAACCATGATGTCATTCACGGTCACATGTTCAAGATCCAGTATCGAAATCAGCATGTCCTGGTGACGACGTGGGATCAGGCTTCCAGCTTCATTCACCACGGTTCGCAGCTCTTCCGAGCTCAAGTGATCTTCTGCACCGTGATCCGCTTTTATGCCGAGTAGACGAATAAAGCCATTAGTGATGAAATTGACCAACATGACGAGTGGTGAAAGCACCTTCATCAGGATCGTCAGTAGGATACTGCTGGCATAGGAGACCCGCTCTGGGTATAAGGCGGCAAGTGTTTTCGGAGTGACTTCAGCAAAGACCAGTATCACTAAGGTGAGCACACCGGTCGCAATGGCGACACCTAAATCGCCGAATAAGCGCATGCCGAGAATAGTGGCAATAGCAGAGGCAAGAATATTGACTAAGTTGTTACCGATTAAGATTAAACCGATAAGGCGATCAGGGCGATCAAGCAGTTTTTCTACACGTTTGGCACCCTTATGGCCAGTATTGGCTAGGTGCTTGAGTCGGTAGCGGTTCAGAGCCATCATCCCTGTCTCGGAACCGGAAAAATATCCTGAAATAACAATAAGACACGCGAGTAGCGCAAATAAGATACCCGTTGATATGTCGTCCAAAGCTTATCTTTTCCTTGTTACGTTTGGTTAATTTATGACCTAATTTGTCAGTGAAGTCAATTTCAAAAAAAGAACTGAGTATTGTAAAAGAAAGGTGCATCAGATGCACCTTTGTTAATCAATCAGTTGAGAATGATCTCGCGAACGAAGCGACTACCAAAGTAAGCAAGAGTCAGTAAGGTCGCGCCTGCAACTGCAAACCAGGTGACCTTACGACCACGCCAGCCTTTGCGGTAGTGGCCCCAGAGAAGCACTGAATAAACAATCCAGGCAATAAAGGAGAGGATGCCTTTATGGGCTTTTCCTTGAGCAAACATATCTTGCACAAAGACAAAGCCGGTCAAAAGAGTACCTGTCAGCAACAAGTTACCAATCAAGATAATATTAAATAGCTGTCGCTCTACCATCAGTAGAGGTGGCAGATTTGGGTTAATAGCAAGAGCTTTCTTGGCTTTAAGTTTATGGTCGAGCCAGGCTAGCTGCAAAGCGTACAGAGCACCAATTGTTAAAGTGGAATAAGAAAATAGTGCGAAAGAGATGTGGATCAGCAGCTTTGGATCTTGTTCAAGGTGAGTAATAAAGGTGCTTGGAAGAAAAGCAGCCGCCATCAGATTAAGTGCAGCAAAACTATAGACCACAGGTAATAAGAACCACAGCCTGGTTTTGAGCATAGCGCCACTCATCACCAGCGAGACAATAAAGCTGATCAAAGAGGCGACGTTTAGAATACTAAGGTTCTGTCCCGAACTACCTAAAATCAGATCACTAAGCAGCCATGCGTGAAATGCCAACGCAATGAATGCACTGACAAAGACGGTTTTAACGCGGATACCTGTTTGATGAACAAGTCCCGGGACTATAGTTGCAATCGCTAATAGATAGAGTATTGCAGCAACAACGGCGATTAGGTTGTCCATTATTCTCTATAAGCTGGTGGATTTTTAACAAATTATACCCTGCATCAACGGCTTGAGCTATGACTTATCTCTTTCATTTGCGTGACTTGAGATATCAAAAGTCATCTAGGCAGTGTCAAGCATGGGTTGGCTAAGGTATACTCATAGTAATTTGTCGCCATATATAAAGGGCGAAGCTCCTTGCAAACCGTCTAGGTAAAGAGACTAAGATGTTTGAGAATTTAACGGATCGCTTATCCAAGACGCTGAAAAATATCAGCGGTAAAGGTCGCCTGACCGAAGATAATATAAAAGAGACGTTGCGCGAAGTGCGTATGGCACTACTTGAAGCGGACGTTGCATTACCTGTTGTACGCGATTTTATTAAACGCGTTAAAGAAGCGGCTGTCGGTGTAGAAGTTTCTAAATCGCTGACTCCTGGCCAAGAGTTCATCAAGATCGTACAGAACGAACTTGAAGGAGTGATGGGTGAGTCAAACGAAGCCCTGAACTTAGCTGCTCAACCACCTGCGGTTATCCTAATGGCAGGTCTGCAGGGTGCAGGTAAAACCACATCGGTGGGTAAACTTTCTAAGTTACTGACTGAGCGTGACAAGAAGAAAGTGTTGGTTGTGTCTGCCGACGTTTACCGTCCAGCAGCGATCAAGCAGCTCGAAACACTTGCCACAGATGTAGGTGTTGATTTCTTCCCGTCTTCAGCTGACCAAAAGCCTATTGATATTGCTAATGCAGCAATCGACCACGCGAAGAAGAAATTCTACGACGTTCTGGTTGTCGATACGGCTGGTCGACTAGCTGTTGATGAGCAGATGATGGCTGAGATCCAAGATCTTCACTCTGCAATTAACCCAGTTGAAACCTTATTCGTTGTTGATGCGATGACAGGTCAAGATGCGGCGAACACGGCAAAAGCATTTGGTGATGCTCTGCCTCTGACTGGTGTCATCCTAACTAAGGTTGATGGTGATGCTCGTGGTGGTGCGGCTCTATCTGTTCGTCACATTACTGGTAAACCAATTAAGTTCTTAGGTGTTGGTGAGAAAACGGATGCGTTAGAACCTTTCCACCCTGATCGTGTGGCTTCACGTATCCTTGGCATGGGCGATGTTCTTTCTTTAATTGAAGACCTACAGCGCAACGTCGATACCGAAAAAGCAGAAAAGCTAGCGAAGAAGTTTAAAGAGAAAAAAGGTTTTGATCTGGAAGACTTCCGCGAGCAGCTAGGCCAGATGCAAAACATGGGCGGCATGATGGGTATGATGGATAAGCTGCCAGGTATGAGCAACTTACCAGACAACGTCAAAGATAAAGTTGATGACAAGATGTTTAAGCAGATGGAAGCGATCATCAACTCAATGACGATGAAAGAGCGTCAGCGTCCTGAACTTATCAAAGGTTCACGTAAAAAGCGTATCGCAGCGGGCTCAGGTACTCAGGTACAAGACGTTAACCGCCTACTGAAACAGTTCACCCAGATGCAAAAGATGATGAAGAAGATGCAGAAAGGTGGCATGAAAGGCATGATGCGCAACATGCAGGGCATGATGGGTGGCATGGGCGGAATGGGTGGCGGTGGCTTCAACCCATTTGGTCGATAATCCCAGTCAGCGACAATATTTCAAGGTGTTAGCTGCGTCACAAACTTAAAACCCGTTTTATGTTGGTGAAAAAGTAGCTAAAGACCTTGCATTGCTCCGGAATAAGAGTAAAATTCCGGAGCTTTATTTTGGCACGAGCCCCAAACTATTTAGCGATAAATGGTTTCTGGGGTTAATTTTATTTTTGAGAAAGCAAAGAGGACGACATGGTAACCATTCGTTTGGCACGTCACGGCGCTAAGAAGCGTCCATTTTATCAAATCGTAGTAGCGGACAGCCGCAATGCAGCAACTGGCCGTTTCATCGAGAAAGTTGGTTTCTTTAACCCAACTGCTCAAGGTCAAGAAGAAGGTCTACGTCTAGACCTAGATCGCGTTAACCACTGGGTTGGTCAAGGCGCATCTGTATCTGATCGCGTAGCTAAGCTAGTTAAAGACGCTCAAAAAGCGGCTTAATTCTTTTTAAGAAGTAGAAATTAGCTTATGTCGATGAAAGGTAAAGAAACAATGAGTGACGACAAGATTGTTGTAGGCAAGTTTGGTGCTACTTACGGCATTCGTGGTTGGCTCAAGGTTTTTTCCTACACAGACAATACTGAGAGCATATTTGATTACACCCCTTGGTTTATTAAGCAAGGTGAGAAGTGGGTCGAGTACAAAGTAGAAAGCTGGAAGCGCCATAACAAAGGTTTGGTGGTAAAGCTTGAAGATCTTGATGTGCGCGAAGAAGCGCAACTCATGACTAACTTTGAAATCTCAATTGACCCTGCGGTATTACCAGAATTGCCATCAGACGAGTTCTATTGGCGTGATTTGATTGGTATGCAAGTAGTAACCGATAAAGGTTACGATCTAGGCATTGTCTCTGACATGCTAGAAACTGGCTCCAACGATGTTTTGGTAATTAAAGCAAATCTAAAAGATGCTTTCGGGCAAAAGGAACGACTAATCCCGTTCCTTGAAGAGCAAGTGATCAAAAATATTGATCGCGAAGCTCAACGGATCGAAGTTGACTGGGATCCTGGATTCTAACTCCAAGTAACGGAGCGATTGAACAATGTGGGTCGGCGTAATTAGCCTATTTCCTGAAATGTTCCGCAGCGTTACTGATTTTGGAGTAACAGGTCAAGCGGTTAAAAAAGGTCTTTTGTCGATTGAGACATGGAATCCTCGTGATTTCACGCACGACAAACATCGCACTGTTGATGACAGACCTTATGGTGGTGGCCCAGGCATGCTAATGATGGTTCAGCCTTTGCGCGATGCTATTCATGCTGCTAAGCAAGCCTCACCTGGTAAGACGAAGGTAATCTACCTTTCACCTCAAGGTCGAAAACTTGACCAGAAAGGTGTTGAAGAGTTAGCAACAAATGAGAACTTGCTTCTGATTTGTGGCCGCTACGAAGGGGTAGATGAGCGTATCATTCAATCTGAAGTCGACGAAGAATGGTCGATTGGGGATTTTGTGATGACGGGTGGCGAAATACCAGCCATGACGTTAATTGATTCAGTTTCTCGGTTTGTTCCGGGAGTACTTGGAGACTTTGCGTCAGCGGAAGAAGACTCTTTCGCTAATGGCCTGTTAGATTGCCCTCACTATACGCGACCTGAGGTTCTGGATGATAAAGAAGTACCAGCGGTACTCAAATCTGGTAACCATAAGGATATTCGTCGCTGGCGACTAAAACAGTCGTTAGGCCGTACTTGGCTAAGAAGACCAGAGCTCCTGGAAAACCTAGCTCTGACTGACGAACAGGAACAATTACTGGCCGAATTCATTAAAGAAAATCGAGCTAAGTAACCTATTAAATTTAGTATCAGTTTATTCTAGGAATATTGAAAATGAGTAACATCATCAAAGCTCTTGAAGAAGAGCAAATGAAAAAAGACCTGCCTAACTACGCACCTGGTGACACAGTTGTTGTTCAAGTTAAGGTAAAAGAAGGTGACCGTGAGCGTCTACAGGCTTTCGAAGGCGTTGTAATCGCAATCCGTAACCGTGGTCTACACTCTGCATTCACAGTACGTAAGATTTCTAACGGTGAAGGTGTAGAGCGTACGTTCCAAACTCACTCTCCAATGGTTGATAGCATTGAAGTTAAACGCCGCGGTGCAGTACGTCGTGCCAAACTGTACTACCTACGTGAGCGTTCTGGTAAGTCAGCTCGTATTAAAGAGAAGCTTGCTAAGAAGTAATGCTATAACTAGCGTTCTCATATTAAACGGAGCCCTTTGGGCTCCGTTTTTTTATTCTTTGCTTATAACTTGCCATTTTCCTCTCTACCGTTGTCATCGGTGCTCATTTACTGGCGTAAACTCCGCGCCTCTTCCTAGGTAGAAAGAAAAATATCTACGTTCTAAGCTAAAAATTGTGTTTGATATAAAAACCTAAGTAATACGTTGGATACAAAAAAGCCGATGTTTTCACATCAGCTCTTTAAGGTTTCGTTTCTTAGCTATTGACGACTTAATACTGGTCTTCTGACCATCCATCTGAATCAGACATATCCGGTGCGCCTGGAATCGAGTTTTCTTCGTCTGCCCATTCGCCGAAATCAATCATTTGGCACTGTTTGCTGCAGAAAGGGCGGAAGGGGCTCTGTTCTCCCCATGTTACGTCTGTGCCACATTGTGGGCAGGGTACAACGGTAATTTTTGACATGTTGGTTCTCTAAATACCAAGAAATAGTATTGAACTAGTATAGCGTGTTAGCTAGTGGGTGTATTTAACAGCAGACTGCGAGTTGAAACTCGACATTCGCAACAGAAGCCTGACCTGAGTCGAACTCAATAAACTTAATTGCGAAGCGATTCTTATGACCTGAGATCATTGGGTAGACCCCAAAATGCATCGGAATTTCTAAACGTAAGATATTTGCTTCTTCGGCATCACTTTGATAGAAACCTGAACTTGCCTGGATGGTTCGAAAATGACCAGTTTCACGGGTCAGTTTTAGCCATTGATTGAGTGCTTTGGCGAGAGGTTGAAGCGTATCTAGCCATTTAGCGGCATCAGCCTTCCTCTGTTCGAGTGGAAGGTGTAACCAGTGGTGAAGAGCCGGAAGATCAAAACAGCAAGATCCGCCAGGCAGATTAAACCTCTGACGAATTGCACTGAGGAAACGATCTTCTTTAAGGCTTTGACCAAAACGCTCTGCGCCCATTAGATCACTGTGAACGCTATCGACTTCATTTAGAACATCGCGCAACATTTCCTGATCAACGCCCTCGACGTTTAACCAAGAACGGTATGACAGACGCTGCTTTTCGATATCTTTGGCCAACTCACTCTTTAGCTGTATCTGCTCAAAGATCTCGAGCAAATCAAACAGGGAGCGGTAGAAGATAAGATGCTGCATATTATCACTGAACTTAGCTGCCACATTTAGCTGATTAAGCAGGGCTTCAACCCTCAAATAAATGCGGGTTTTCTCGTTCAGTGGATGTTCAAAATAATGCGTTGTCATTAATCTGCAGCTCTGGATTCTTCATCCTTTATTCTCACAGATTTCCCCTACACATTTCTAGAAACTTTTTATGTAATTCTGTGATTTGATACAAAAGTTTTTGGTTTTTTGTATTATTTTTAATCACGTAATCGGCGATAGCGAGTCTTTGCTCACGGCTTGCCTGGGAAGCCACAATTGCCTCGGCTTGTTGTTGGTCTACTTGGTCACGCTCAACAGTACGCTGTATCTGTGTTTCTGGGTCGACATCAACGACCACAACCTTGTCAGCCAGAGACTGTAGATTGTTTTCTACCATCAGAGGAATGACGAGTAGCGCATAGTCAGATTGGACCGTTTCCAACTGCTGCAACATCTGCTCTCTAATCATTGGGTGGAGTAAGTTATTCAGCCACTCCTTTTGGCTCGGGTCGGCAAAGATTATCTCGCGCAATCTGGCGCGATTGAGAGTGCCATCCGCCTCAATCACCTCAGGACCAAAATGTTGAGTGATCTGTTCTAGACCTGCACTTCCGGGTTCAACAACTTGTCGTGCAACCACGTCGGCATCAACGATTTCGATACCAAATTCCTGCTCAAATAGATTAGCGACCGTCGTTTTACCGCTCGCGATACCGCCTGTGAGTCCAATGACGAGTGCCATACTAAATTCCTAGAAAGTTACTGAGATACCAATTCAGCACATCACTGCCCCAGATCATGCTAATCCAGCCAGCGATGGCAAGGTATGGTCCAAATGGAAAGGCTTTGTCGATACCTTGTTGCTTTAAACGAAGCTGAATCAAGCCAAACACAAGCCCTACTAGTGATGAGAGTAAAATCACCATTGGCAAATACTGCCAGCCTAACCAAGCACCTAAGGCGGCTAGTAGTTTGAAGTCACCATAGCCCATCCCTTCTTTACCCGTTACTAGTTTAAACAACCAGTAAACCGACCACAGGGATAGGTAGCCCGCAATGGCACCGATAACGGAGTCTTGCAGTGAAACAGGGCTTATCTGTAGCAAAGAGAGTGCAATACCAGCCCAGGTTAATGGCAAGGTCAGTTGATCAGGAAGCAGCATGGTATCCAGATCGATGAAGGTCGCTGCAATCAGGACAAAAGTAAAGCAAATCAGTGCAATGGTGAAATAACCAAAGCCGAGTTGATAGGCTACGACAAAAGAGAGCGCTCCGCTGAGTAGCTCGACCAGTGGGTAACGAGCACTGATTTTGGCACTGCATTGATGGCACTGACCTTTGAGCATCAACCAACTGATGACAGGAATATTGTCGATTAAGCGAATTGGAGTGTCACACTTTGGGCAGCTAGAACGAGGTACACTGAGGTTATATACCCCTTGCGGCGGCTCGATATTGTATTCAGGAAAGCTCTCGGCACACTCTTGTCGCCATTCACGTTCCATTATTCGCGGTAAACGATGAATAACGACGTTTAGAAAACTGCCGATAATAAGACCAAAGACAGTCGCCAGAGTTGGAAAAAGCCAAGGATTAAATTCAAAAATGTCCATATAAGGGTCAACTGTCTGAGTTCAAACTAATATCCTGAGTATACTACCCTAAGACATTCATTAAGTTAAAGATAGGTAGATACATAGCAACGACTAAGCCTCCCACGGTCACACCGAGAAAAAGAATAATCAGTGGCTCAAGAACTTTACCGAGAGTATCAACGCTTTGTTCCACATTTGCTTCATAGATATCAGCAATTTTATTGAGCATATCATCCAATCTTCCAGACTCTTCACCAATCATCACCATCTGCAAAACCATTTCGGGAAAAGCATTGCTAAGGCGCATAGCAATAAACACTGGCATCCCTGAGGCTGTGTTGGAGCAGACCTTTTCCAGTGCCTCCTGATAGTAGAGGTTGCCAGCGGTCGTTGTTGCGGTTTTTAAGCAGCAAAGGATTGGCAATCCAGCATTAAACCCAGTGGCGAGAGTTCGACTAAATCTGGCAATGATTGCTTGTCTGAGTACTTGCCCAATAACAGGTATTTTTAGTAGTAAGCTGCTATACATTAGCTGGGCTCGACGAGACCGTTTTGTCACTCTATTAAGTAACAACAGCATGATGGAAACCGAGATGAGCAGCACCCCAGCGTACTTTTGACTCAAAGCTGAAAGCTTGAGGACTTGGCGAGTTAACCACGGAAGCTGTGCTCCAAACCCGGCAAATATCGACTCAAATTGCGGGATAACGAGGGTGAGCATTAAATAGCAGACCACAAACGCTGTCAGCATCACCATGCTTGGGTAGATCAACGCTTTGATAATATTGGTTTTTAGTCGCTGAGATTTTTCTCGATATATTGCTATGCGCTCAAACACCTCAACTAGCTTACCCGTCTGTTCACCTGTTGCGACTAAGTCACAATAGAGAGCATCAAAATGAGGACTAGAGGCACGCATCGCTTGAGATAAAGGCAGGCCCGCTTCTAATTTTGCTGAGATTCTATTCAGTATCGATTTCATTTCACCTTTTTGATGGTGAGCTGATACCAGTTTGAGTATCGAAATCATCGGCATTCCGGTGATGAGCATAGTGGTGATATGACGAGTTAGCAGTGTGATGTCTTTTGCGGTTACTCGTTGAGTGTAACGTTCAAGCAAAGATATGGAACGGGGAGTGATTTTAATTGAGCCAATCTGTTGCTGCTGTAGCTCGCTTCTTACTTCAATTTCGCTGAAAGCGACCATTCGACCCGAGACCCTTTTACCTTCCCTGTTACTGCCTCTCCAGCGATAAGCTTTTAGCTGACGCTGCTGGAGAGGTTTCACTTTTACACCCAGACTATCAATAGAGAACACGCATAAGCTCCTGGTAGCTAGTGATCCCCGCGATAAGTTTCTCAACACCAGCCTGCTTGAGTGTCATCATCCCTTGCTGGCGGGCGATGTGTTCTATCTCCAGACTACTTCGTCCCTGGTTTACTGCTTCTATCAAAGGTTGACTGAATTCCATTAGTTCATAGAGACCAATTCGCCCAGCGTAACCGTTATTGCATTCATTACACCCATCCGGATTTGCTTCGAACAGAGAACATTGGTCAGGTAAACAAAACTGTTGCTGAACAGCTGGCGGGGCGACGAAGCGCAGCTTGCAATTGGGGCAGAGTCTGCGAACTAGGCGTTGTGCGATGACCAGACTAAGAGAGGAGGAGAGGTTATAGGCTTCGATGCCCATATTTTTGAGTCTGGTGACCGCCTCAGCCGCAGAGTTTGTGTGAAGAGTCGTTAACACAAGATGACCTGTTTGAGCTGCTTTTACGGCAATTTCAGCAGTCTCCGCATCGCGGACTTCACCTACCATGATGATGTCGGGATCCTGCCTGAGAAAGGCTCTTAGGGCTCGGGTAAAATCGAGACCAATGTGAGGCAGAACCTGAACCTGATTGACTCCGGTTAAGTTTATTTCAACGGGATCTTCAGCGGTGGCGATATTGATTTGCGTGGTATTGAGGATCTTCAGCCCTGTATAAAGCGAGGCGCTTTTCCCACTTCCCGTTGGACCCGTCACTATGATCAATCCTTGCGGCTTTTTGAGCGCGTTGAGATAGAGCTGCTTTTGTTGAACTGAGTAACCTAAAGCCTCTAAGTCTAGTGGAGCCGAGCGGCTATCCAGCATACGAACAACTACCTTTTCTCCCCATAAGGTTGGCAGGGTGGAAACTCTGATATCAATCGCGGTTTGCTGATCAATTTTTAACTTTATTCTTCCATCTTGCGGCAGACGTCGTTCAGCAATATCTAACTTAGAGAGAATTTTCAGTCGAGTGGCGAGACGCCGACTTAAGTGATGGGGCGGCTGTTGACTTTCAACCAGCAGACCGTCACAGCGCATACGGACCCGGTAGGATTGCTCATACGGTTCAAAGTGGATATCTGATGCACACTTTCTCACTGCATCTTGAAGAATCTGATTGATATAGCGGCTAACTGGCGCGTCATCTTGAGTCAGGTCTTCAACTGACGATAGTTCTTCTTCACTTATGTTAACCAGAGCAGCGAGGTCCTGTTCACTGATTTCCCTGCTGTAAGTACCGTGTGTGACCGATTTTCCATAGACGCGTCGAATCGCGCCCTGCAACTTGTGAAAATCGGCCAGAGCCAATTCAACTTGTAAGCCAGTGGCGAAGCGAAACTCTTCCTCGATATTGCTATCGGTCAAATCAGTCACAGCAACAGTAAGCACCCGTTGAGTCTGCATAATGGGCACTGCGGTATATCGAGTAATGAGCTCGCGTAACCCCAGGGCGTTACACAGCGCAGCATAGTCAAACCGGTCAACACTTGTTTCCGGCAAGGCAAAAAGCTGCGACAGGTGTTGGGTAAGCTGGCTGGACGTGAGTAACTCTAACGTTAACAAAGCTTCAGGAACCGATTGACCAGACACTTTTACATGTTCAACTAATTGAGCCTTCTGATTGGTGGTGAGAAGGTCTGCCTGATGCAAAAGGGATGGCAAGCTGGTGACCATTAGCTGTCTGGACACCAATCATCAGTCGAGCCGCCTTGTGACGATACCTTGGTACAGACGACGTTCCAAGTTACGCCACCGCCTGCCGTGACAGGAATAAGCTCCACTTTGTCGCCTTCCTGAAAAGTGCCTTTGTTCTGATTTGGGTTAATTTCTGCACGTATCAGAAGATCACCGCTGGTGGCATCAAGCAGTGCTTCGACCGAGAAACTCCCCAGATCCTGAGCGAGAGGAACGTCACCATTACCAGAAGAGCAGTCGGGCTCACCGCGTATAAGGCAGATAGACACGGCGGTTTTCATTGCCATTGAAGCGTTGAGCATTTCGCTTGCGTGGGCGCGCGTGGTGTAGTTCTGGTAACTAGGAATTGCCAGGGTCGCCAGAATCGCCACGATGGCTACAACGACCATTAACTCAATTAAGGTAAACCCTGTTACCGTTCGTTTAGTTTGCATATTTCTCACCTGGTTAGTGGTTGTTAGTGGGGTGAGAATAGAAGCGTGGCTGCGGGAAGAGTATTTCAACCCAGTCTGATTTCGATGAGAAAAAAGCTAAATGGTCGTATCTTGCATTCAAACTGCAAATCGATGTGAAGCTGTGGGATAAAAAAATAGAGGCTTAAGCGCCTCTATTTTCTGTATATATCCTTGCTGCGAACGTTATTTAAAGCGCATCGAAAGGTCCATTGCCTTAAGGTGTTTCGTCAATGCGCCAACAGAAATGTAGTCGACACCTGTCTCAGCATATTCACGCAGAGTCTCCAGAGTGACGTTGCCAGAGTTCTCCAGCGCCGCGCGACCCGCATTAATCTTCACTGCTTCACGCATCATATCTGTGGTGAAGTTATCGAGCATAATGATATCTGCTCCAGCTTCGATTGCCTCCTGAAGTTCAGCCAGACTTTCCGTTTCAACCTCTACAGGCTTCCCCGGGTTCAGCTCTTTTGCGGTTTTGATAGTTTGCGTGATACCACCATTGGCGATGATGTGGTTCTCTTTGATTAAGTATGCGTCGAAAACACCGATGCGGTGGTTGAAACCGCCACCACAAGCTACCGCATATTTAAGCGCGCTGCGTAGACCCGGTATAGTCTTGCGGGTATCAAGTAAACGACAGTCAGTGCCTTCAAGTTTCTCCGCGTATTGAGCCGTGATAGTCGCACAACCAGAAAGAGTCTGAATGAAGTTCATCGCGTTGCGCTCACCGGTAAGCAGAGCACGAGAAGGGCCTGAGAGGGTACAAAGAACCTGATTCGGTTCAACTTTGTCGCCATCTTCAACATTCCACTCGATTGTCACTTCGCCACCAAGCTGCTTGAATACCTCATCTGCCCAGGCCTTACCACAGAACACACCGTGTTCACGGGTGATAATGGTCGCTTCGTTTTGAGCGTCAGCAGGAATTAGACTTGCGGTAATATCAGCAGCAGGATCAAGAGTTCCACCTAAATCTTCTTTAATGGTATCCGCGACAGAGCGAGATATTTCTAAAGGAAGTTGCTGTTTTAAATATTCAAGACGTTCGTGGCTATTGTGTGTGTTTTTCATCGCAAATCTAATAAGCAGTTGAACAAGAGATGGGCATGATACGCTGACTAAGCGTGAAATTCAGCCATTAATCTCGCATTTCATGGTCAAACAGATAAAATCGTGAGGATTGATTAAGATGGCGAGCAGCAAAATGATTGATGACCAGGGCTGGTATAGCAAAGCACGACGGGTTGAGTCTCCTTTTTTCGACCAGAGAAGTGATCGACAGGATATCTCTTTGCTGGTGGTACATAACATCAGTCTGCCACCTGGTCAGTTTGGTGGCCCTTATATTGAGCAGTTTTTTACTGGTAAGCTGGATCCGGATCAGCACCCTTTCTTTAAGGTTATCCATAAAATGGGCGTTTCGGCACACTGCCTGATTCGTCGTGATGGTGAAGTCGTACAGTTTGTACCGTTTACTGCCAGAGCATGGCATGCTGGCGCTTCAAGCTTTGCTGGGCGAGAAAAGTGTAATGATTACTCGATAGGCATTGAGCTAGAGGGCAGCGACTTTGTCGCTTACACCGATGAGCAATACCAAGCGTTGACGGAATTAACTCAACAGATTCAACAGACCTATCCGTTAATCACTGTTCCCCGCATTACGGGCCATCAGTATATTGCACCACTGCGTAAGACGGACCCGGGTCTGGTATTTGATTGGCTTAGATTCAGGAACGGGCTGCGTCCTAGGGATAACTAGAACGCTTCGCTTAGAGAGTCGAGAACGGACTTCGTCCTGCGAGAATTTAGAGCGGGCTTCGCCCTTCGAGAGACGCTTATTGAGCGTGAACCTCCGTTTACGGACATTGTTGTTTATTTTACTTAAAAGAAAAGGGTTGACGCAGTGTGCCAACCCTTCAGGCTTTTCTCGACTCTCGACTCTCGACTCTCGACTCTCGACTCTCGACTCTCGACTCTCGACTCTCGACTCTAAAGCGTCTCCTGATACTCAACCAGAATCTGCTCAACCCAAGTCGCGATACGCTCATCACTAAGCTCATATTGTGAGTCTTCATCGAGTGCCAGACCGACAAATTGTGTTTTGTCTTCAGTCAGCGCCTTAGAGGCTTCAAACTGGTAGTTTTCATCGTTTGGCCAGTAACCAACGACATTCGCGCCGGCTTTTTTCACTTCATCGTGCAGGAAGCCCATTGCATCCAGATACCACTCACCATAGCCTTCCTGGTCGCCTAAACCGAATAGGGCAACCGTTTTACCTGTAAGAGGCAGGCTGTTAATTTGGTCCCATAGTTCGTTCCAGTCTTCCTGAATTTCACCAAAATCCCACGTAGAAATGCCGAGGATAAGAAAATCGTAATCTGCCATCAAAGAGAGTGGAGACTCTTTAACGTTGTGAATATCGATGAGGTCTTCACCAATAATGGCGCGGATCTTCTCTGCTGCCATTTCGGTATAACAAGTGGTTGAGCCGTAAAATAGACCGATTTTCATAGCATTCTTTTTTATATTGGGGAATTGATGGTGAATTCTAACCACAAAATGGCGAGCTTTGCAGCGAATATCCTTCTTCAATGTGATTTTTTATAGCTTTATTGGCTTGAGCCACTTACATTTGAGCGCATAACTAAACGAAGAGGTTTGCTGTGTCAGAACAAATGTCACCTGATCAAGGAATAGTTGAGCAGTTTTTAGATTCAATGTGGATGGAGCGTGGTTTATCTGAAAATACCTTAGCGTCATACCGTAACGATCTGGTAAAGCTATTGCAGTGGATGACCGCAAACAACTATCGTCTCGACTTTATCAGCCTCTCTGGTCTGCAAGAATATCAATCCTGGCTGTCAGATTGTGGCTATAAGCAGACGTCACGAGCACGAATGCTATCGGCAATCCGTCGCCTGTTTCAGTACCTCCATCGAGAAAAAATTCGTAGCGATGACCCCAGTGCACTGCTGGTAAGCCCTAAGTTACCTAAACGCTTACCTAAAGACTTGACCGAAGATCAAGTGGAAGCCTTACTTAATGCGCCAGATCCCAACGATGCGATGGAGTTGCGTGATAAAGCGATGCTTGAGCTATTGTATGCCACTGGCTTGCGTGTCACTGAGTTAGTCAGCCTGACGATGGAAAATATCAGCCTACGCCAAGGGGTCGTGAGGGTCATAGGTAAAGGGGGTAAAGAGCGCTTGGTTCCAATGGGCGAAAATGCCGTCGACTGGATTGAAACTTTTCTCCAGCAAGGCAGGTCTGAGTTACTTGGGGAGACGACATCTGATGTGGTATTTCCTAGTAAGCGCGCACGTCAAATGACGCGTCAGACGTTTTGGCATCGAATCAAGCACTATGCAGTGCTGGCCGGTATTGATACCGAATTACTTTCGCCTCACGTCTTGCGACATGCTTTTGCTACGCATTTACTTAACTATGGCGCGGACCTGCGCGTCGTGCAGATGTTGCTGGGTCATAGTGACTTGTCGACCACACAAATTTATACTCATGTAGCAACAGAACGATTGAAACAGCTACATAGTGAGCATCACCCAAGGGCATAACTTCTTGGGTAACAACATGAATCGATTTAAGGTGATTTGAATGAGCGTATTACGCCGAATGACGTTACTTACATTACCATTTCTTTTGGCCGCGCAGACAGTATCGGCTGCCGAAGCGAAGTTTGATAAAGAACAGCTAGAGCAGCGCTTTGCAAAACTTGGTCTTGAGGTAAAAGACGTGGTTCCTGCTGAAATTGATGGTTTAGTTGAAGTGCAAACCAGCGGCGGAATCTTATTCGCAACGCCATCGGGTGATTACTTCTTAGCAGGAACGTTATACAAGCTCGATGGTAATGGTCAGTATGAAGATGTGCTTGCTAAGCGTCAGGCGCCAATCAATGCAGCTAAGATCGAAGCGTTTAAGGACAGCATGATTGAGTTCAAGGCTGATGACGAGAAGTATGTAGTAACAGTGTTTACCGATATCACTTGTGGTTACTGTGTTCGCTTACATAGTCAGATGAAAGGTTACAACGAACTTGGTATCACTGTGCGTTACATGGCTTACCCACGTCAGGGGGCAACAGGCTCTGTAGCGGATCAAATGGCGGCAATCTGGGGGGCAGAAGATCCTCAGACAGCAATGCACAACGGTAAAGTAAATCGTCAGTTCCCAGAAAAAGGTGATGATTATGCTAAATTCCAAGAGATCGTTAAGCAGCACTTTGCTTTAGGCCGTGAGCTGGGTATCAGCGGCACACCGGCTATCTTCCTACCGAACGGTGAAATGGTGGGTGGTTACCTTCCGCCAGCTCAGTTACTTCAGCGCCTTCAACAAACTCAGTAATTTGAAAAGAGCCTCTTCATTGAGGCTCTGATACTTCCTATGATAGAAATTCAACGCAGACCTGAAGCTGATTTAAGCTTACTTCCCGACTCCATTGCACCGTTACTTAAACGTATCTATATCTCTCGCGGAATTCGTACCATTGAGCAGTTAGAAACGACAGCTCGTGCTCTGCACTCATACCAAAAGCTACATGGAATCGATAAAGCAGTAGAGCTTCTGTTTAGTGCACTGCAAACCAATAAACGCATCATTGTCGTGGGAGACTTCGATGCCGATGGCGCGACAAGCTCAGCGTTATCTGTACTTGCATTGCGTATGCTTGGCTCGAACAACGTCGATTATCTGGTACCTAACCGATTTGAAGATGGCTATGGCCTGAGCCCAGAGGTCGTTGACCAGGCGATTGAAATTGGCGCTGAAGTCATTATGACGGTGGATAACGGTGTATCTTCAATTGAAGGTATCCGTTACGCCAAGCAGCAGGGGTTGCAGGTGCTGGTGACTGATCACCACTTGCCTGGTCACGAACTGCCAGATGTTGATGCTATGGTAAACCCGAACTTACAAGAGTGTGCTTTTCCATCTAAAGCGTTGGCTGGTGTTGGTGTGGCCTTCTATCTGATGATGGCGTTGTGTGTTCATATGCGCAAGAACGGTTGGTTTACGCAGCAAGGTATGACAGAGCCAAAGCTGATGGAATTGATCGATCTCGTGGCATTAGGAACGGTTGCAGACGTTGTTCCACTTGATGAAAACAACAGAATCTTAGTTCATCAGGGTTTGCAGCGAATTCGCGCAGGTAAAGCACGCCCGGGTATTCAGGCTCTGATTGAAGTTGCCAAGCGCGATGCTCGTCGACTGGTCGCCTCAGATTTCGGCTTTGCCCTTGGGCCAAGAATTAATGCAGCAGGTCGCTTAGATGATATGTCGTTTGGTGTTGAGTTGCTGCTGAGTAATAACATTCATGCCGCTCGTCGTATGGCAAGTGAATTAGACGGCCTAAACCAGACGCGTAAAGAGATTGAAGAGGGCATGAAACAGGAAGCGATGGCTTTCTGTGAACGTCTACAGTTTGGTGAAACCGATATGCCGCATGGTTTAGTGCTATTTCAAAGAGATTGGCACCAAGGCGTAATTGGTATTCTTGCCTCACGTATTAAAGAGAAATTCCACCGTCCTGTTATCGCTTTTGCCGATGGAGGTGAGGGTACAATCAAAGGCTCATGTCGCTCGATTCCGGGCCTACATATGCGTGATGTGCTGGATCGTATCGATACTCAGAATCCTGGCATGATCATCAAGTTTGGTGGCCACGCTATGGCAGCGGGCTTAACGATTAAAGAGAGCAACTTTGAACGCTTCTCCCAACTGTTTGATGAGGCGGTAAAGCAGGACTTAGATGATGCGGCGCTCAAGGGCGTGATTCTGTCTGATGGTGAACTGGCTCCTGAAGAGTTCTCAATGCATACTGCAGAAACTCTCCGTGCTGGTGGTCCATGGGGACAAGCATTCCCAGAGCCAATCTTTGATGGTGAGTTCAAAGTCCTGCATCAGAAACTAGTGGGGGAAAAGCACCTCAAGTTGATGCTAGAACCTCTGCATAAAGGTCACCCGACTAACATTATGATTGATGGTATCGCCTTTAATGTAGATTTACGTCGCTGGCCTGACGCCTCCGTTAAAACGGTTCGCTTAGCTTATAAACTTGATATCAACGAATTCCGCGGCAACCAGTCGCTGCAGTTGATGATTGATCATATAGAGGCGAAGTAGGGCGAGAGCGGGCTACGCCCTTCGAGAGGTGCACGTTATAGATGCTGAGTAGGTATCTGATACAGAGTTTATTGTTAGGGACTTACGTCTAAAATCCAGAAAAAAGGTTGACGCTTTCACGTCAACCTTCCAAGATTTTCTCGCTTCTCGCTTCTCGCTTCTCGCTTCTCGCTTCTCGCTTCTCGCTTCTCGCTTCTCGCTGTCTTTTCCCGACACATCCCGTTCATATTCTTTTAAAACTCTAAAGATAAACTGTGACCCCTAGCACGTTACATGCCCATCTGTTTATAAATTGTAATTGGTCATACCAATTTGATTGCTGTTTTAATCACCTATTGTTATCAAAGTGTTGGAGTGTGGTCTGTTCTATGATTTGGGTCAATTTTTGACTGGAACTTGCGTTTTAATTATGTTAATTTTCTTGCCAACTTAAAATTGGTAATACCAATTGCCTGCAAAAGAGTAGAAGAAAAACAACTATGGCTTATCAAAGGATTCGTCAGCCAAAACTTTCTGATGTGATTGAACAAGAGTTAGAAAGGCTGATTGTGGAAGGAACATTGTCTCCGGGGCAGCAGTTGCCACCAGAGCGTGAGCTAGCGAAGCAGTTCGATGTCTCGCGTCCTTCAATCCGTGAAGCGATACAGCGCTTAGAAGCTAAGCGTCTTCTTACTCGTCGTCAGGGCGGCGGTACATTTGTTAGTGAGAGTATTTGGACAAGCTTTTCAGATCCTCTGCTAAATTTATTGTCTAGCCACTCTGAAACTCAGCTCGACTTACTGGAAACGCGTCATGCGATGGAAGGTATTGCGGCTTACTTTGCAGCAGTTCGTGGAACCGAGGAAGACTTTGCGCGTATTCAGGCTTGCCTGAAAAATATCAGCGAAGAGCAGACTAAGAAAAATGTCGAAGCGGAAGCTGGCGCTGTTATGCAGTTCCTTATTGCACTAACAGAAGCGGCACATAACGTAGTGTTGCTGCATATTGTTCGTAGTCTGGCACCTTTGCTTGAGCAAAATGTCTTACAGAATTTAAAGCTCTTACATCGCCGCGATGAAGTGGTAGAAAAAGTAAGTAAACACCGAGCTAATATTGTGGATGCGATTGTTTCTGGTCAGCCAGAAAAGGCGCGTGAAATGTCACACTCACACTTAGCTTATATTGAAGAAACATTGTTGGATTTGACTCGTGAAGAGTCGCGCAGAGAGCGCTCTTTGCGTCGAATTCAGCAAGGTAACGATTCTTAAAACAAGAAACGGTTACTTAAATAAGTAGATCCAACCAATAGAAGGATAGATCGCCATGTCTGATATGAAGCATGACGTAGATGCACTGGAAACTCAAGAATGGCTACAAGCACTTGAGTCAGTTGTACGTGAAGAAGGTGTAGAGCGTGCTCAGTTCCTATTAGAGCAAGTTCTGGACAAAGCACGTCTAGACGGTGTTGATATGCCAACAGGTATCACAACTAACTACATCAACACGATTCCTGCAGACCAAGAACCAGCTTACCCAGGTGACACAACACTTGAGCGCCGTATTCGTTCTATCATCCGCTGGAACGCAATCATGATCGTTCTACGTGCATCTAAGAAAGACCTAGAGTTAGGCGGCCACATGGCGTCTTTCCAGTCTTCTGCTGCATTCTACGAAGTATGTTTCAACCACTTCTTCCGCGCTCCAAACGAGACGGACGGTGGCGATCTAGTTTACTACCAAGGTCACATTTCACCTGGTATCTACTCTCGTGCATTCGTTGAAGGTCGTCTGACTGAAGAGCAGCTAGACAACTTCCGTCAAGAAGTAGACGGTAAAGGTATCCCATCATACCCGCACCCTAAACTAATGCCTGAGTTCTGGCAGTTCCCTACAGTTTCTATGGGTCTAGGTCCAATTTCTGCGATCTACCAAGCGCGTTTCCTTAAGTACCTAGAAGGCCGTGGTCTGAAAGATACTTCAGCTCAACGTGTTTATGCCTTCTTGGGTGACGGTGAGATGGATGAGCCAGAATCACGTGGTTCACTTTCTTTCGCTGCGCGTGAGAAGCTAGACAACCTAACATTCCTAATCAACTGTAACCTGCAGCGTCTAGACGGCCCTGTAATGGGTAACGGTAGCATCATCCAAGAGCTAGAAGGCCTATTCAAAGGCGCTGGCTGGAACGTTGTTAAAGTTATCTGGGGTAGCAACTGGGATGCACTGCTTGCTAAAGACACAACTGGCAAGCTTCTACAGCTAATGAACGAAACTGTAGATGGTGACTACCAAACATTTAAATCTAAAGATGGCGCATACGTACGTGAGCACTTCTTTGGTAAATACCCAGAGACAGCTGCACTAGTTGCAGACATGACTGATGATGAAATCTTCGCACTTAAGCGTGGTGGTCACGAGTCTTCTAAACTGTACGCAGCATACAAAAACGCAGCGGAAACTAAAGGTCGTCCAACTGTAATCCTAGCTAAGACGGTTAAAGGTTACGGCATGGGTGAAGCGGCTGAAGGTAAGAACATCGCGCACCAGGTTAAGAAGATGGATATGACTCACGTACTACACCTACGTGATCGTCTGGGTCTACAAGACATCCTAACTGACGAAGCAGTGAAAGAACTTCCGTACCTGAAACTTGAAGAAGGTTCAGCGGAATACGAATACCTGCACGCTCGTCGTAAAGAACTAAAAGGTTACACGCCACAGCGTCTGCCTAAGTTCACTCAAGAGTTTAAAGTACCTGAGCTAGAAGAGTTCGCACCGCTACTAAGCGAGCAGAAGCGTGATATCTCTACAACAATGGCTTACGTTCGTACTCTTAACATCCTGCTTAAAGACAAGAACATTGGTAAGAACATCGTTCCTATCATCTGTGACGAAGCACGTACGTTCGGTATGGAAGGTCTGTTCCGTCAGATCGGTATTTACAACCCGCACGGTCAGAACTACACGCCACAAGATCGCGACATTGTTTCTTACTACAAAGAAGCGACATCTGGTCAGGTTCTACAGGAAGGTATCAACGAGCTAGGTTCAATGGCTTCTTGGGTAGCGGCTGCAACGTCTTACAGCACTAACGATCTACCAATGATCCCATTCTACATCTACTACTCAATGTTTGGTTTCCAACGTGTAGGTGATATGGCATGGCTAGCTGGTGACCAACAAGCACGTGGTTTCCTACTGGGTGCTACTGCGGGTCGTACAACGCTAAACGGTGAAGGTCTACAGCACGAAGATGGTCACTCGCACATCATGGCGGGTACGGTTCCTAACTGTATTTCTTACGACCCAACGTTCGCATACGAAGTAGCAGTAATCATGCAAGACGGTATCCGTCGCATGTACGGCCCTGAGCAAGAGAACGTGTTCTACTACCTAACAGTAATGAACGAAAACTACGCAATGCCAGCAATGCCAGAAGGCGCTGAAGAAGGCATCCGTAAGGGTATCTACAAGCTTGAGTCTTACGCAGGTGACAAGTCTAAAGTTCAGCTAATGGGCTCTGGTACTATCATGAACGAAGTACGTAAAGCAGCGACTATCCTAAGCGAAGAGTACGGCATCGCGTCTGACGTGTTCTCTGTAACATCATTCAACGAACTAACTCGCGACGGTCAAGCGGTAGAGCGTGACAACATGCTACACCCAGAAGCTGAAGCGAACGTACCTTACATTGCACAAGTAATGGGTACTGAACCAGCAATCGCAGCGACTGACTACATGAAGAACTACGCAGAGCAAGTTCGTGCGTTTATGCCTTCTGAGTCTTACAAAGTACTGGGTACTGATGGCTTCGGTCGTTCAGACAGCCGCGAAAACCTACGTCGTCACTTCGAAGTGAACGCAGGTTACGTAGTAGTAGCAGCGCTATCTGAACTAGCTAAGCGTGGTGATGTTGAGAAATCAGTAGTAGTTGAAGCTATTGCTAAGTTCGACATCGACACTGAAAAAACTAACCCGCTATACGCTTAATTGAGAAGGTAGATAAGAAATGGCAATCGAAATTAATGTACCAGACATCGGTGCGGATGAGGTTGAAGTTACTGAGATTCTTGTAAGCGTAGGCGACAAGGTTGAAGAAGAGCAGTCTCTGATCACAGTTGAAGGCGATAAAGCTTCTATGGAAGTTCCAGCTTCTCAAGCTGGTATCGTTAAAGAAATCAAAATCGCTGAGGGCGACAAGGTTTCTACTGGTTCTCTAATCATGCTATTCGTTGAAGAGAATGTCGATGCCGAGGGTGCAGCTGAAGCTGCACCTGCTCCTGCGGCAGAAGCAGCTCCAGCAGCAGCGGCAGAACTTAAAGAAGTTCACGTACCAGATATCGGTGGCGACGAAGTTGAAGTGACTGAAATCATGGTCGCTATCGGCGACAGCATCGAAGAAGAGCAATCTCTTCTGACTGTTGAAGGTGACAAAGCTTCTATGGAAGTACCAGCACCATTCGCAGGTACTCTAAAAGAGATCAAAGTAGCAGCTGGCGATAAAGTAACGACTGGCTCACTAATCATGGTATTCGAAACGGCCGGCGCTCCGGTAGCAGGTTCAGGCGCAGCAGCGGCTCCTGCAGCAGTAGAAGCGCCAGCGGCAGCTCCGGCAGCATCTGCAGCTAAAGAAGTGAACGTTCCTGATATCGGTGGTGACGAAGTAGAAGTTACTGAAATCATGGTAGCGGTTGGCGATACAGTGGAAGAAGAGCAATCTCTAATCACTGTTGAAGGCGACAAAGCTTCAATGGAAGTTCCTGCTCCATTTGCTGGTACAGTTAAAGAAATCAAGATTGCGGCTGGCGACAAAGTGTCAACTGGCTCTCTAATCATGGTATTCGAAGTGGCGGGCGCAGCTCCGGCACCTGCAGCGGCTCCAGCACAAGCGGCAGCACCTGCGGCGTCAGCGCCTAAAGCAGAAGCTCCAGCGGCAGCAGCTCCGGCAGCCTCTGCTGGTGATTTCCAGGAAAACAACGAGTACGCTCACGCATCTCCAGTAGTTCGTCGTCTGGCACGCGAATTTGGCGTTAACCTATCTAAGGTTAAAGGTACTGGTCGTAAGAGCCGTATCCTCAAAGAAGACGTTCAGTCTTACGTTAAAGAAGCGCTTAAGCGTCTTGAGTCTGGCGCAGGTGCAGCAGCATCTGGTAAAGGTGATGGTGCAGCTCTTGGTCTGCTACCATGGCCAAAAGTGGACTTCAGCAAGTTTGGTGAGACTGAAACTCAGCCTCTATCACGCATTAAGAAGATCTCTGGTGCAAACCTACACCGTAACTGGGTAATGATCCCTCACGTTACACAGTGGGATAACGCAGACATCACTGAGCTAGAAGCATTCCGTAAAGAACAGAATGCTATTGAAGCGAAGAAAGACACTGGCATGAAGATCACTCCACTAGTGTTCATCATGAAAGCGGCGGCTAAAGCACTTGAAGCGTTCCCAGCGTTCAACTCTTCTCTATCAGAAGATGGTGAGAGCCTAATTCTGAAGAAATACGTGAACATCGGTATTGCGGTAGATACGCCAAACGGTCTGGTTGTTCCTGTATTTAAAGACGTGAACAAGAAAGGCATTTACGAGCTATCTGAAGAGCTAATGGCTGTTTCTAAGAAAGCACGTGCTGGTAAGCTGACTGCTGCAGATATGCAGGGTGGCTGTTTCACGATTTCAAGCCTTGGTGGTATCGGTGGTACTGCGTTTACTCCAATCGTAAACGCACCAGAAGTTGGTATCCTGGGTGTATCTAAGTCTGAAATGAAACCTGTATGGAACGGTAAAGAATTCGAACCGCGTCTACAGCTTCCACTATCTCTATCATACGACCACCGTGTGATCGATGGTGCGGAAGGTGCGCGCTTCATTACGTTCCTAAACGGTGCACTATCAGATATCCGTCGTCTAGTTCTTTAATTCGAATAGACGATTAAGAGGCGGCAACTAGCCGCCTCTGCTAATAATAATTACCAGACAATTTGATTGCAGACCTTAGATTCAATAAGGTTTTCTCCATCGAATTGTTGTCTAGCTCACAGGCTAAATTGATTTACTTTTCACTCCATTAACATCTCTGTAAACTGTTGGCGGTCTGAAAATAACTGTTTAAAACAAATCGACTTGAACAAATAAATCAATACCCACTCAGCCTGTTAGGGATAATGACTACAAGAGGTCACAATGAGCAAAGAAATTAAAGCCCAAGTTGTTGTACTTGGTTCTGGTCCTGCTGGTTACTCAGCTGCATTCCGTTGTGCAGATTTAGGTCTTGAAACTGTACTTATCGAGCGCTACAGCACCCTAGGTGGTGTATGTCTGAATGTTGGTTGTATCCCATCAAAAGCGCTTCTACACGTTTCAAAAGTAATTGAAGAAGCTAAAGCGATGGCTGATCACGGCGTCGTGTTCGGTGAGCCACAAACTGATATCAACAAGATTCGTATCTGGAAAGAGAAAGTTGTTAACCAACTTACTGGCGGTCTTGGTGGTATGGCTAAGATGCGTAAAGTTAACGTTGTTAATGGTTACGGTAAATTCACTGGCCCTAACTCTATCCTTGTAGAAGGTGAAGGCGAGTCAACAACTGTTAACTTCGACAACGCTATCATCGCAGCAGGCTCTCGTCCTATTAAACTACCGTTTATTCCACACGAAGATCCACGTATCTGGGACTCAACTGACGCTCTTGAGCTAAAAGAAGTTCCTGGAAAACTGCTTATCATGGGTGGTGGTATCATCGGTCTAGAAATGGGTACGGTATACCAGTCTCTTGGTTCTAAAGTAGACGTGGTTGAGATGTTCGACCAAGTTATCCCAGCAGCCGATAAAGACATCGTTAAAGTTTACACTAAGCGTGTGAAGAACAAGTTCAACCTGATGCTAGAAACGAAAGTGACAGCAGTTGAAGCGAAAGAAGACGGTATCTACGTTTCAATGGAAGGTAAGAAAGCGCCTGCTGAAGCTGAGCGTTACGATGCAGTTCTTGTTGCTATCGGTCGTGTACCAAATGGTCAGCTAATCGACGGCGAGAAAGCGGGTCTGGAAATTGACGAGCGTGGCTTCATCAATGTTGATAAGCAGATGCGTACTAACGTTCCTCACATCTTCGCTATCGGTGATATCGTTGGCCAACCAATGCTTGCTCACAAAGGTGTGCATGAAGGTCACGTTGCTGCAGAAGTTATTGCTGGTAAGAAGCACTACTTCGACCCTAAAGTTATTCCTTCAATTGCTTACACTGAGCCAGAAGTTGCTTGGGTTGGTAAGACTGAGAAAGAAGCGAAAGCTGAAGGCATCAACTACGAAACAGCGACATTCCCATGGGCTGCATCTGGTCGTGCAATTGCATCAGACTGCTCTGACGGTATGACTAAGCTAATCTTCGACAAAGACACTCACCGTGTAATTGGTGGTGCTATCGTTGGTACGAACGGTGGTGAACTACTAGGTGAAATCGGTCTGGCAATCGAAATGGGTTGTGATGCAGAAGATATCGCTCTAACTATCCACGCTCACCCAACTCTACATGAGTCTGTTGGTCTAGCAGCTGAAGTGTTCGAAGGTACAATCACTGACCTTCCAAACCCTAAGGCAAGAAAGAAGAAGTAATTTCTTCATCCGGATAAATAAAAACCGCTGATTCGTCAGCGGTTTTTTTGTGTTTTGTATTCAATCATTAAAAAGGCCTGCTCTTGGAGCAGGCCTTTGTTGTTCCTTAACAGCGTCTGTTATGGATTCTCAGCGTGTTTGTAGATGCAAAGCATATCAAGGTAGCTTTGAGTCAAGCGAGACATTACCACTTCATCCTGAATGCGGTTTGCCTGTACAAACAGAGAGTAGAAGATACCGTGGAACAGCGTTGCCAAGTGAGCTGGCTCGTGCTGGTCACAAACTTCACCACGTTCGATTGCTTTAACAAACATGTTTTGTACCAGTAGTTGGTTAGTACGGTTAGTGGTAACAAATAGAGGCCATACTTCATCACGAGTTGAAGCACTCCATTCAAACCAAACTTTTAACCAGTGGCAGTCGTTAACTACTAGGTCAACCATGTTAGTGGTTAGGTTGTTTAGATTTTCCTTAGCGTGAATATCCAAATCGATATTATCTGAAAGGAAGTTTGAAAACTGACGAACAACGTAGTTTAGTACGTCATCGACAAGATCTTCACGGGTAGGGAAGTAGTTAAAAACGGTCGCAACAGAGACTTGTGCAATCTCAGCAATATCGGCATGACCACCTCGACCAATGCCACGGCGGGCAAATACTTCGAGTGCGATTTCCATTAGTTGCTGTTTGCGCTTTTGAGGCGATAGACGCGTACGCGGTCTTTTAGCTATAGAGTCCATAGTTAATTTCCTTGCCAAATGAGTTGTTTATATAATTGTCTGGGCTGAGCCCTATTTTAGTATTTTATAAGTAGCATAATGCTCTAATGAGTGTAATGGTGCATATGTGCGAGGTCAACGATTTTTGCTTATTTTATAATCACTTTTGTTAATATCGTGCTAAAGATCAATCTGAAACATTAAGTTTGTCGGTTATTATTTTAGGCAAACGTTTTTCCTAACCGCTGGCTGGTGTTAAACTACGCGCCTAAATCATCAGACTGTACCCTTGTGACTATAATTGAGTTCGGTGCAGCGAACGTGAAAAACGAGATTGGTATGAAACATACAGTAGAAGTAATGATTTCTGAACAGGAAGTCAGCGAGCGAGTAAAAGAGTTAGGCAAACAAATTACTGAGCACTACAAAGGTAGTGAAGATCTAGTGATGGTTGGTTTGCTACGTGGATCATTCGTATTTATGGCGGATCTTGCGCGAGTGATTGAGCTTACTCACCAAGTTGATTTTATGACAGCTTCTAGTTACGGCAACACGATGGAAAGTTCACGTGATGTTCGTATCCTTAAAGATCTTGATGATGATATCAAGGGTAAGGATGTTCTACTGGTAGAAGATATCATCGATACAGGTAACACGCTAAACAAGGTTAAAGAGATCCTTAGCCTGCGCGAGCCAAAGTCTATCGAAATCTGTACTCTACTAGACAAGCCATCTCGTCGCGAAGTTGATGTTGACGTTAAGTGGATTGGTTTTGAAATCCCGGATGAGTTTGTGGTTGGCGTTGGTATCGACTACGCACAGAAATATCGTCACCTACCATACATTGGCAAGGTTGTTCCTCAAGAGTAGTTTTCCTCTTGAAAAGATAAAAAACGCCCGCAGCTGCGGGCGTTTTTTGTTGGGTCCTGTTAACGACAAAGCAGGTTATGCTCTGTGTTCAGAATCGATTCCATCGCTTTTTGGTAGGACGTCTCAACCGACTCCCTTGAGCTTGAACGAACCCCTAAATACTCAAGTTTGCCATCGCCAATACCGTAGACAACACCATGAATTTCAACTTCTTGGCCACGCTCCCAAGCATTCTGCAAAATGGTTGAGTTTCCTAAGTTGTAGACCTGTTCCGCGACGTTAATTTCACCCAGTTTATCTGCTCGCTTATCTGCAGGCATCTCATCCAGATAGGTGCGATGTTTGAAGTAGAGATCACGAATGTGTAATAACCAGTTATTGATTAAACCCAGTTGAGGGTTGTCAATCGCGGCATTAACTCCACCACAGCCGTAGTGACCACATACGATAATATGCTTCACTTTAAGTACATCGACTGCGTATTGCACAACTGACAGGCAGTTCAGATCAGTATGAATGACCTGATTAGCCACGTTGCGGTGAACAAACAGTTCTCCAGAGTAAAGTCCGGTCAGTCGTTCAGCCGGTACACGGCTATCAGAACAACCAATCCAAAGAAAGCCCGGGCTTTGACCTTCTTCTAATTTCGCAAAGTACTCAGGGCGCTCTGCTTTTATTGATTCTGACCATTTGGAATTGTTTTCAAATAGCTGTTTTATTTCCGGCATTTCGTTCACAACCTTTAAAAAATACTTGCACCACTATACACAATGTTACAATTTCCTTCCCAGTTAAATTGGCCAAAAAGGCACTCATCTGACGTGTTTGAGCGCTAAAAATCATAAACTTAGTAGCTATCCTAACAAATGGTTATAAAGTATGAGTTATGGGATGTGATTAACACTTATCTCTGCTCGATAACATTTGGTAAAGTGATAAAGTTAGCGACATTTCGCAGCAGTTAGCATGTATATCGCGTTATGTTCGCCTATAAATTTTAAGGTTATTATATTGGCGATTAAGATTGATCGACATAACCTTAAAGTAAGATGTTGTAATACTCAGACATGCTGCACAGGTGCGGCTGAAAAAGCTGTTACTTAAGTGTTTGAGTGTGGAATGAAAAGCATGGAGCAAAGTTGTGTTCGCGAGTCGTTTTGAAGACATGAATCTCAGAGGAGATTTATTTGGTGGTGTAACCACGGCTATTATCTCGTTACCGTTGGCTCTGGCTTTCGGTGTTGCTTCTGGTGCGGGTGCCGAAGCGGGTCTTTGGGGCGCCATTATGGTCGGGCTTTTTGCCTCCCTGTTTGGTGGCTCGAATACCTTAATCTCTGAGCCTACCGGCCCGATGACAGTTATCATGACTGCAGTCTTAACCAGTATGATGGCCAAGTATCCAGAGACGGGGATGGCAATGACCTTTACCGTCGTAATGATGGCAGGTGCATTCCAGGTTCTACTAGGCACGCTTAAGCTCGGAAAATACGTCACTTTAATGCCATATAGCGTTATCTCCGGTTTTATGTCGGGAATTGGCGTGATACTAATTATTCTCCAATTATCACCGTTACTTGGCCATGCAGCCCCTGCAGGCGGGGTGATGGGAACCCTTTCAGCCCTGCCTGAAACGGTCGCTAATATGAAGTTTAGCGAGCTGTTTTTAGGTCTGCTTACACTCGGAATTCTCTTCTTCTTCCCTAAGAAGTATCGCAAGTATGTGCCTGCCCAATTGGTGGCGTTAGTTGCAGTAACTCTGCTTTCAGTTATCTTTTTCGATATTGATTCGATTCGTCGTATTGGTGAAATTCCTGCTGGTTTACCTTCATTGGTCATCCCACACATTGACGCCTCAATGTTTACTGAAATGGTCATCGATGCTCTGGTTCTGGGTACTCTGGGCTGTATTGATACCCTGCTGACCGCCGTGATTGGTGACTCACTAACCCGTAAAGAACACGATTCGGACAAAGAGCTGCGTGGCCAGGGACTCGCCAACATGATCTCAGGTCTGTTTGGCGCATTGCCAGGTGCAGGTGCGACTATGGGCACAGTGACCAACATTCAAGTTGGCGCTCGCTCGCCATTATCTGGGGTGATACGCGCCTTAATGCTGGCACTGGTAGTTCTGGTTGCTGGTGGGCTGACTGAACCTATTCCAATGGCGGTACTGGCTGGTATTGCAGTATATGTTGGTTTTAACATTCTGGACTGGAGCTTTATTCAGCGCGCTCACAAGGTCAGCTTTGCCGGTATGGCGATCATGTATGGTGTAATGCTACTGACGGTATTTGTCGACTTAATTGCTGCGGTTGGTTTGGGGGTATTTATCTCTAACATCATCATCATCGAACGTTTGAGCCGTGAGCAGGCTCGTCAAGTTAAGGCAATCAGTGATGCCGATGAGGATGATGTCCCTCTTAGTGATAGCGAGCGTGGTTTGCTCGATATGGCTAATGGAAAAGTACTGTTCTTCTACCTCTCTGGGCCGATGATTTTCAGTGTATCAAAAGCGATTTCTCGTCAGCATACCAGTATCTCGGATTATGAAGTGATGATTCTCGATCTGACCGATGTGCCTATGATTGACGTTACTGTTGGTCTGGCGCTAGAGAATGCGATTAAAGATGCACTGGATGCTAACTGTCAGGTTTACCTGTTATGTCCGAATGATAAAACGCGTCAGCAACTTGAGAAGTTCCATGTGATTGATTTAGTGCCAGATGATAACACCTACAAGTTCCGCTACGAGGCTCTGAAAGCAGCGGTTAAACATGTTGAGACTGATGAACATCAACAGCAGGCAATCTAAGCGTTTGATTGGATCTTAGCGAAACGCCATCGAGGAAACTTGATGGCGTTTTTTATTGTTCCCTTACTGAGGTGATTGTTATTTCCAAAATATTCGAAAGGTTTAATTGTAATCATCGTTATTCAACGATAAACTGCATTTCGAATAAGCAAAGCAATGGCAGTTGTCACTTATGTATGCATTAGAAATAGAACAGCTTCGCAAGACCTACGCTGGGGGATTTGAAGCGTTAAAAGGCATTAGTTTGAATGTCAAAAAAGGCGACTTTTACGCCTTACTTGGTCCTAATGGAGCAGGAAAATCGACCACGATCGGGGTGATTTCTTCATTGGTTAATAAGACCTCGGGTCAGGTAAAAGTATTTGGTTTTGATATCGACAAAGATCTTGAGCTAGCCAAGCAAAACTTAGGTTTAGTCCCACAAGAATTCAATTTCAACCAGTTTGAAACGGTAGAACAGATTGTCTTACAGCAGGCTGGTTATTACGGCGTATCTAAGTCTTTAGCCAAAGAAAGAGCTAAAAAATACCTAACTAAACTAGATTTGTGGGAAAAGCGTAGCGAACGTGCGCGTAACTTGTCTGGTGGTATGAAGCGACGCCTAATGATTGCCCGCGCTTTAATGCATGAGCCGCAATTGTTGATCCTCGACGAACCAACCGCTGGTGTGGATATCGAACTGCGTCGTTCGATGTGGGAATTTCTCAAAGAGATCAACCAACAGCAAGGGATCACTATCATTCTGACGACCCACTATCTGGAAGAAGCAGAAATGTTGTGTCGCAACATCGGTATCATCAACAAGGGTGAGTTGATTGAGAACACTACAATGAAAGATCTACTCGGTAAACTGCATGTTGAGACCTTTATTCTTGATCTTGAAGAAGGCTCTTCACAACCAAACCTGAAGGGTGTGAACAGTCAGACTTTTACCAATGGATCATTGGAGATCGAAATTGAGAAAAGTCAGGGACTGAACGATATTTTTGCTCAGCTATCTCAGCAAGGGATCAAAGTACTATCGATGCGTAACAAGGCCAACCGCCTTGAAGAACTGTTTGTGAGTATTGTAAGAGAAGGGGGCCAATAATATGTACCGCTTATATTGGACGGCGTTTATTAGCCTGCTGACTAAAGAAGTGAATCGCTTTACTCGCATCTGGGTTCAGACTTTAGTTCCGCCAGCGATAACTATGACGCTTTACTTCATCATTTTCGGTAGCCTAATTGGCTCACGCATTGGTGAAATGAACGGCTTTAGCTACATGGAATACATTGTTCCTGGTTTGATCATGATGTCGGTGATCACCAACTCCTATTCGAATGTGGCGTCCTCTTTCTTTAGTGCTAAGTTCCAGAAAAACATCGAAGAGTTGTTGGTTGCGCCAGTGCCAAACTATGTGATCATTTTAGGTTTCGTAATGGGCGGTGTGGTGCGTGGTTTACTGGTCGGCACAATCGTAACCTTTGTATCGCTGTTCTTCGTCGATCTTCAGGTCGATCACTGGGGCATTATTATCGCAACTGTATTTATGACTTCGGTAGTCTTTGCCTTAGGCGGTTTGATCAATGCTGTTTATGCTAAGACCTTCGATGATATCTCGATTATCCCGACCTTTGTCTTAACGCCATTGACTTATCTTGGCGGGGTTTTCTACTCAATCAGCCTGTTGCCGGAATTCTGGCAGGGTGTGTCTAAGATCAACCCAATCGTCTACATGGTTAACGCTTTCCGTTATGGTTTCCTTGGTGTGTCGGATGTGGGCATTGTGACCTCATTCAGCGTACTCGGTGTGTTTGTTGTTGTGCTATATGGTGTGGCCCACTACCTGATCACGCGAGGCATTGGTTTACGTAGCTAACACACTGTTTAGATGAATAAAAAAGGGTTGCCACATAGCAACCCTTTTTTTGTCTAGTTACGCTTACTCAGATGCATTGGCAGAAGAGTCTGAGACCTCTTCTTCTTTAGCCTCAACCGCTAGTTCAACCACTTGATTGTCGATTAGGCGAGCTTTACCGAGGAAAGCAGACATTAGAATCACTGCCTGAGTCGATTCTGCTGAAATAACCTGCAGTGTACGCGCGTCACGGATGAAGATCTCATCAGGCTGCAGGCCTGCAGCACGTAACTGATCGCTGGCATCTTCGATAACAGATGCGTAGTCGTCACGACCTCCACGGATTGCACTACTGATCCAACGCATAGTACGAGCAAGAACAGGCGCACGCTGACGTTCATCTATCGTTAGCAGACCGTTGCGCGAGCTCATTGCCAGCCCATCCATTTCTCGAACCGTTGGTACACCAATGATCTCGATATCAAGTGCCAGATCTTCGGTCATCTTGCGAATGATAGCGAGTTGTTGGAAGTCTTTCTCACCAAAACAGGCTACGTCAGGCTGAACGATATTGAACAGCTTGGTTACAACGGTCGAAACACCACGGAAGTGACCCGGACGGGATGCGCCTTCAAGCATGTTAGAAAGGACAGGCACTTCCACACTGGTCTGGTTCTCTACCCCAAGTGGGTAGATGATTTCTGGCGTAGGAGTAAAGACCAGCTCAACGCCTTCAGTGGTTAACTTACTTAAGTCATCCTCTAAAGTGCGTGGATAGCTGTTGAGGTCATCTACGCGGTCAAACTGCATAGGGTTAACAAAGATGCTAACCACAACAATATCAGCATTCTCGCGAGCTTTACGAACCAGTGTTAGGTGACCTTCGTGAAGGTTGCCCATTGTTGGTACAAACGCAATTTTACGACCATCGCGTTTGTGTTGTTTGATTTGCTCACGCAGAGCGGAAATTTCAGCAAAAGTTTGCATGACTATCATTCCTTACGCGATGGTATGTGCTTCGTCAGGGAAGGCACCGCTTTCAACATCTTGCTTGTATTTAGCAACCGCTTTGCGCATGTCGCCTGTTTCAGCAAGGAAGTTTTTAGAGAATTTTGGCATGTAGTTCGCTGCAATACCGAACATATCGTGCATAACCAGGATCTGACCATCGGTCACATTACCCGCACCAATACCGATGACTGGTACATCACAGACTTCCGTGATTCGTGCTGCCAGTTCTTGCGGAACACATTCAAGCAGAATGATTTGAGCACCAGCTTCTTGCAGAGCAAGGGCATCGCGTACCATGCGATCGGCTTTATCCTGTTCACGGCCCTGAACTTTAAAGCCGCCAAAGATATTCACTGACTGAGGCGTTAGGCCAAGGTGCACACACACAGGCACTGCACGTTCTGTCAGCATTTTTACAGTGTCGACTAGCCAGTCGCCACCTTCAATTTTAACCATATTAGCGCCAGCACGCATTAATGCTGCTGCGCTCTCACAAGCCTGTTCAGGCGTTGCGTAGCTCATAAATGGCATATCAGCCATTAATAGACAATTCGGGCTACCAGCGCGCACACAGCGAGTGTGGTAGGCAATGTCGTCCACAGTCACTGGCAAGGTGTCACGAGTGCCTTGCAAAACCATTCCCAGTGAGTCGCCAACTAGCAGTACTGGCATCTCTTGGCTTTCGAATAGTTGAGCAAAGCTCGCATCGTAAGCGGTGGAAGTGGCAAATTTACGACCTTCTTGCTTCCATTTCATCAAGTCGCTAATTGTAATTTTTTTCATGATTTTTCCTTACAGGAGTTGGCTATGATTGCCAAATACGCAGACCGTTTTGCTCGACGACTTTAAGTAAGTCTTCCAGTCTGGTCCCACATGGGAGGGTTAAATTTGGTGCGATTTCTGCGAGCGGGTAGAGCACGAATTCACGCTCTTTCATTCCATAATGAGGAACGACCAAACGCTCGGAATCAATCACCTCATTGCCATAAAGAATTAAATCGAGATCTAAGGTTCTTGGGCCCCAGCGTTCTTCTTTACGGACACGCCCTTGTTCTAGTTCAATTGCCTGTGTGCAATCGAGTAGTTCAAGCGGCGTTAATTCGGTTTTAATTTCGACGACTGCGTTGATGTAGTCCGGTTGGTTCTGAGGCCCCATCGGTGTACTGCTGTACAGAGAGGAGGTTTTGACGAACTCGGACTTTGGTAGTTGTTTTAAGGCATCAATAGCCGCATTCGCTTGTGAGACAGGATCACTAAGATTACTGCCTACCGCGATAAATACTGAAATCATGATGATGCCTTCGGCTTCTTCTTACGGTAGTTCTTACGGCGGCGTGGCTTAGGCTGACCTTCTGCTGATGAGTCGAGATCGGCAACCATCGCCTGGCGCATGTTGCGGCCAGCGTTCTGGAATGTTTCCCACCACTTAGCGAGCTGCTCTGTTTCGCCTTGTTCAACTTCACCACGCATTTCGAGGAAGTCAAAACCAGCACGGAACTTGTTAAGCTCCATCAGGCGGAAAGCACGTTTACCGTTTCGACGAGGCATACGCAGTTGAAGCTGCCAGATTTCACGAATCGTCGCAGTGTGACGGCGTGGGATAGCAATGGTGCGTACCTGATCATCAAGTACGTAGTTGCTTGCTTCCATAATCGCATCGTAGAAAGAGAGTTTACGCTTCTCCATCAACTGTTTTGCTTTTTCCTGTAGCGGGTACCACAGCATCGCTGCAAACATAAAGGCAGGGTTGATGCGCTTACCTTCTTCGATGCGTTGATCGGTAGAATCAAGAACCAGATCCAACATCTGCTCTGTTGGCGATGAGTAATCTTCAGTGAAGAACTCAGCAATGGTCGGGAATAGCTGCTGGAACAGGTTGTATTCACGCATTAGGTGATAGGTTTCAAGACCATGACCAGACTGCAGCATCTTAAGTGACTCTTCATACAGGCGCGCAGCAGGGATTTCTTGCAGCAGCGTAGCCAGCTCTTCAATCGGTGCCGCTGTGTCTTCTTCGATATCAAAGTCAAGTTTCACGGCAAAGCGGATCGCACGTAGCATACGCACTGGATCTTCGCGATAACGAGTATCTGGGTCGCCAATTAAACGAATGAGCTTGTCTTCTAAATCTTCGATACCGCCAGCGTAGTCGTGAATCGAGTAATCGCCGATGTTGTAGTACATCGCGTTAACGGTAAAGTCACGACGTTCGGCGTCTTCGTCTATGGTTCCGTAGACGTTATCACGCAGCAGCATGCCTTCTTTAGACTGCTGAGAAACGTTTTTGCTTGGCTCCTGGTGGTGACCACGGAAGGTGGCAACTTCGATAATATCGCGGCCAAACATAATGTGCGCGAGGCGGAAACGGCGGCCAATCAGTCGACAGTTTTTAAACAGCTGTCTGATTTGTTCTGGTGTTGCGTTGGTCGCGATATCAAAATCTTTTGGCTGCTGAGACAGCAGCAGGTCGCGAACACCGCCTCCGACAAGATATGCCTCGAAGCCTGCACCATGAAGACGGTATAGCACCTTCAATGCATTATCACTGATCTGTTTGCGCGAGATATTGTGCTCTTGGCGAGTAATAATATTTAGAGCGAGCTCAGGAAATGTTCCAGTTTCGCTGGGTGTATAATCGTTTTTATTCATGTGCATATGGCAATAATTGGTCAAACCAACTTTGCTTTAGTTTAATTTCTTAGGCCCATTAGGGGCGAATTTGCGGCTAATAATAGCTTACAGCGAGCGGTTTGAGAATATTGGTGTGATCTCAGTCGATGAAGGCAACTGCGACACACGCCAGTTTTCTACACCCCAAAGGATGATTTCATCTAGGGTAGCTGCACTAATTTCCTTATCAATATCAAACCCTAAGAACCTCATTGCATCAATTAATGCTGGCTTCGGGTTGCTGTTATCAATCGCTTTTGCATGATTTTGTTTGGACAACTTTTGGCCATTATTATCAAGAGCTAAAGGCAGATGCAAATAGTTTACTGGCGTAATATCAAGCATTTGATAAAGGCTGATTTGTCGTCCTGTCGGTTCGATCAGATCTGCGCCTCTCACCACTTCGGTAACACCTTGGTCAACATCATCCAATACTACCGCAAGGTTATAGGCAAATAAGCCGTCACGACGTTTTATAATAAAATCTTCATCAGCTAAAGCGGGTGGAATCGTCAAAGTACCGTGACGTTTATCTTCAAACTGGTAAACCGGATGAGACATACGCAGACGAACAGCGCACTGTTCATGATTAGTCAGTTTTAAATCTCGGCAAGTGCCAGTATAAAAACCACCAGACTCTTTAATCTGTTTACGCGTGCACTGGCATAAGTAAGCCTGACCTGAAGCCAGCCAACGGTCGATTTGATCTTGATATAGTCTGTGGCGCTGACTTTGATATACCACCTCTCCATCCCAGTGAAGGTGATAAGCTTCCAGCGTTTGCAAAATTAGCGAACTTGCCCCCGGCATTTCTCGCGGCGGGTCGAGGTCTTCAATTCTGACCAGCCATTTACCCTGATTGGCTTTAGCTTGAAAGTAGCTACCAAGTGCAGCGATCAGTGAACCAAAATGAAGGGGCCCTGAAGGGGATGGGGCGAAGCGACCAATGTAACTCATAGCATTATTGTATTGATGGGGATAACAAAACCAAAAAGGGAGCCAAGGCTCCCTTCAATAGTTATAGCAAAGTCTAGATTAACCCTGCATTTGCTTCTCTTTGATTTCTGCAAGAGTTTTACAGTCAATACAAAGGTCAGCAGTTGGACGCGCTTCTAGACGACGGATGCCGATTTCGACACCACAAGACTCACAGAAGCCAAAATCGTCTTCTTCGATCTTGTTAAGAGTCTTTTCAATTTTCTTGATTAGACGACGTTCGCGATCGCGGTTACGTAGTTCTAAGCTAAACTCTTCTTCCTGAGAAGCGCGGTCAACTGGATCTGGAAAGTTTGCTGCTTCATCCTGCATGTGGTGAACAGTGCGATCAACTTCTTCCCTGAGCTGGTTGCGCCAAGCGGACAGAATTTTTGTAAAATGAGCCATCTGCTCAGGTGACATGTATTCTTCACCTGCTTTCTCTTGGTATGGCTCAACCCCTGCAATGGCTAGGATGCCTAGCGCTTTTTTCTTTGATTCTGGCATGCAGCATCTCCTACTAACACCTAGTCAACTGCGCTCGCAGTTTTTTTTAAGGCGGGTATCTATAGCAAAAAGAATCTATTGAGGCAAATACTGGTGAGTAAACTTACTGTCAATGTGAAGGTTACATCACTTTTGGTCGTTAATGGCTGAAATCTAGAGCCTTAACCAGTTTTATCTCATGGTGCGAAAGTTCTGCCTTGTAGCACAGTACTTCCACCCCTTGTTCTTGTGCATATTTCAGTAATTGTGAATAGTTGGCGTCTATATGGTGTGCAGGAGATACTTTTTCAATACCTGAATGTAAAACAGTGAATAAAAGTACTGCTCTGCTTCCATTTTGAGCCATTTGGGCAAGTTCTCTCAGATGTTTCTGACCTCGAGTGGTCACTGCATCAGGGAAGTAGCCTTGTCCTGATTCGTCCTCATCCAATAAGGTGACGCTTTTTACCTCTATATAGCATTTTGGTTTATTTTCCGAGTTGAGCAAGATATCAATCCGGCTATTTTCATTGCCATATTTTACTTCTGTTTGAAGTTGATCGTAGCCTTGGAGCTCTTTAATGGTGCCTGATTCGATCGCTTCAACGGCCAGTTGGTTTGCTCTTGCTGTATTAATGCAAATACGATGCCCCGTCGCAGTTTCACTTAACTCCCAGCTATTCGGGTACTTTCGCTTCGGATTATCAGAGGTCGAGTACCACACTTTATTGCCAGGTGTGGCACAGCCAGTCATGGCTCCGGTATTGGCACAATGGATAGTGCGCTCACTACCATCGGGCAAGGTGATATCTGCTAAAAAGCGCTTATAACGCTTAATGAGCACCGCAGGCTCAAGTATAGGTTCAAACTTCATTTACAACTGGATTTATGTACAATATTTACATCATTACACCATAAGGCCCTTCCATTGTCACAACTGCCTATTCAAGGCGTGATGCCAGAATTATTGTCTGGTGTTCGCTCACACTCACAATTGATTCTCAAAGCTGCTCCCGGTGCAGGTAAGTCGACCTTCTTTCCTCTGCAACTGCTATTGGAGCGTGTGGTTGAGGGCAAAATTGTCATGTTGGAACCACGGCGTCTCGCGGCACGTAATATTGCTCGCTATCTCGCTCAGCAGCTAGGTGAGAATGTTGGTCAGCGAGTGGGCTACCGTGTTCGAGGAGAGAATAAAACCAGTGGCGAGACTCAGTTAGAGGTGGTTACTGAAGGGGTGTTAACCCGCATGATTCAGTCTGATCCCGAGTTAACGGGTATCGATTTAGTCATTTTTGATGAATTTCATGAACGTAGTATTCATGCCGATACTGCTCTGGCTTTCTGCTTAGAAATTCAGGAAGCGTTACGTGATGACCTTAAGCTGGTGGTGATGTCGGCGACATTAGATCAAAATGCGCTTAGCCAGTTGTTGCCACTGGCGACGTATATTGAATCGCAGGGCCGCAGCTATCCGGTTGAATTTCGCTATCTTCCAGCTAAACCAAATGAACGTCTTGAAGAGCAAATGGCTAAGCAGATCGGCTCGTTGATGGCGAGTGAGTCAGGTTCATTACTTGCTTTTTTACCTGGTGTAGCCGCAATCAAACGAGTTGAAGAACGTCTTCAGCATTTACCAGCCGATATTCAGATCTGTCCTTTATATGGTCAGCTCGATTTTGCTCAGCAACAAGCCGCTATCCAACCCGCTACTCAGGGTAAAAGAAAAGTGGTGTTGGCGACCAATATTGCTGAAACCTCACTTACAATCGAAGGTATCAGGCTGGTCGTTGACTCCGGGCTGGAGCGAATCGCCAAGTTTGATTTACGCAGTGGAGTGACGCGACTTGAACAGGTGCGCATTGCTCAATCATCTGCCGAGCAGCGTGCGGGGCGAGCAGGGCGGATTGAGTCAGGTATTTGCCTGCGTCTATACAGTCAAGGTCAGCTTGGGCAGCAGCCTTATGTACCACAGGCCGAAATTCTTCATTCTGATCTATCAAACTTAGTCCTAGAGTTGGCTCACTGGGGGACACAAAATCCAGCAGACCTGTGTTGGTTAGATATACCGCCACAAAGTGCAGTCAATCAGGCTAAAGCCTTATTAGAGCAATTGGATCTGTTGGACGAAAAAGGCCAGCTCACAGAGGCGGGGAAACTTGCTGGCAAACTCGGGTTAGACCCGAGGATGGCAAGCATGATTGCCAAAGCTGATGGCTCTTATTCCACCGCTGTTGCACTCGTGGCACTACTGGAAGAGACTGAGCGCAATACCCTCGATTTCACTCACAGTGTTCACCGCTTTAAGCAGGGACGTCATAACAAACAGAAAGTCGTTTCCCAGCGAGCTAAGGCCCTTGCTGCTCGTCTTGGACAGAGCTTTGACATTAATGATCTCGATGAGGCTATGATTGGGCCGTTGCTGGCGATAGCTTTTCCGGATCGGATTGCACAGGTAAGGAACAACCAACCTGGTCGATTTGTTTTAGCCAATGGTCATGGAGCTGAGTTGCAGGATAGTGAGCGTCTGGCTGGCAGTGATTATCTGGTGGTGATGGATCTGATCCGTAGCCAATCTGACTCTTCAATGATCTTTTCGGCAATCGAGCTCGATATACACTCCTTATCTAACCAGTTCCCAAGTCTGTTCTCAGAGTTGGAGGTAGTTGACTGGGATGAGCAAAAAGGGCGCCTGATTGCTGAACAACAGCGTAAAATTGGTCGCTTAGTGATAGAGAAGAAAAGCTTACCAGAGCCTCCTCGCGAAAAAATGACGCAAGCTTTACTTAATTTCATTCGTCGCAAAGGCCTTTCGGTATTAAATTGGACGCCGAGTAGTCTTGAGCTACTGGAACGCTTGCGTTGCGGGCAAGAGTGGCTACCAGAACAAGAGTGGCCAGAGTTTAGCGATAGCGCACTACTTAACAACTTAGAGCAGTGGTTAGAGCCCTATATTCATGGTATCGGTTCAGTAAAAGCCTTGAGTAAAGTTGAGTTAGATGCCGCGTTGTTAGCCTATTTAGGTTGGCCACTTAATCAAGAAATCGATAAATGGTTGCCGACGCACTATCAGGTGCCAACGGGCAGTAAAAAGAAAATCCGTTATCAGCAAGGGCAGGAGCCTGTGCTATCAGTACGAATGCAAGAAGTGTTTGGTGAGCAGAGTTCGCCAGAGATTGCGCAAGGTCGCAAACGTCTGGTGCTGGAATTACTCTCCCCGGCACAAAGGCCTCTGCAAGTGACCCGGGATCTTGCAAGTTTCTGGGCTGGGGCTTATCAGGAAGTGCAAAAAGAGATGAAAGGGCGCTACCCGAAACATGTATGGCCGGATGATCCTGCAAACCATGTAGCGACAACAAAAACAAAACGACAGTTGAACTCATGACCAAGAAAAACACCACCACAACCGGCAAGGCTAAAACAACCAGAACGACTAAAAAGCCAGCTGGTAAACGCAGTACAAAGTCGCCGCAGCGTAAACCTCGCAAGCCCGCTAAGCGTAGTTGGCTTAAAACCTTATGGGGCATTAGCTGGAAGGTCGGCTTAGCTGGTTTTGCAGTTCTGCTTTTTGTTGGTATCTATTTGGATAGCGTTGTTAAACAGCGATTTGAAGGGCAGTTATTTGACCTACCAACTGTGGTTTATGCTCGCATCTTAAATCTGGCTCCCGGTGAAGCGATCACCATTCAGGAGGTTCGTAATGAACTGGATGTGCTTAACTACCGCAAGGTACGTCAGCCGCGCTATCCTGGTGAGTACTCTTCATCATCGACTAAGATCGAACTGATCCGTCGTCCATTTGAATTTAGTGACGGGCCAGAACCAGATCGTCACGTCATGCTGCACTTCTCATCTAACCATCTAGAACGAATTCAGTCTCTTGAGAAGAAAGGCGACTTAGGTTACTTGCGTATCGAGCCTAAAATGCTGGGTATGCTGGAAAAAAATCATGACGAGCAACGACTGTTCTTGCGTCGTGACCAATTTCCTGAAGTTATGGTTGATGCCTTATTGGTGACCGAAGACCGTAACTTCTATCAACATGATGGTGTATCACCATTAGCGATTGCGCGAGCGCTGGTCGCTAACGTTAAGGCAGGGAGAACTGTTCAGGGGGGAAGTACTCTTACTCAGCAGTTAGCTAAGAACATTTTCTTGTCCAGTGATCGAACCTTATGGCGCAAGATCCGCGAGGCTTATATCGCACTGATCCTCGATTATCGTTATAGCAAAGACCGCATTCTGGAAGCTTATCTTAATGAGGTTTACCTGGGTCAAAGTGGTGGCGAGGCGATACACGGCTTCGGTCTGGCGTCGCGCCTTTACTTTGGTCAGCCTATTCAGGAGCTGCGTATTGATCAGCTTGCTCTGCTGGTGGGTATGGTGAAAGGACCGTCTTATTACAACCCTGTGCGTTTTCCTGAGCGTGCAAAAGAGCGTCGTGATCTGGTATTACGTTTGATGATGCAGCAGGATATTTTGTCTGCTAATCAATATGATATGGCAGCCAGTCGTCCACTTGATATTCAGGATAACCCGCGAATTGCCAGTCGTCAGCCAGCCTATTTTCAACAGCTGAAAATCGAACTGGAACAAAAGGTTGGTGATGCGTTTCAGGCTGACACTGGTCTACGGGTATTTACATCACTTGACCCTGTATCTCAGCAAGAGCTAGAGCGAGCATTAGCGAAAAAAATCCCTCAGTTAGCTGGCGTTGCTGGTAAGTCTCTGGAAGGGGCGGCGGTTGCAGTAGACCGACATACTGGTGAGATTCGCGCTATGGTGGGTGGTAAACGAACGGGGTATGACGGCTTTAACCGCGCGCTGAACGCCAGTCGTCAAATCGGTTCTCTGGCCAAGCCGGCCGTCTACCTGACGGCGTTAGAACAACCGGATAAATATAATCTTGCCACGACATTGCACGATAAGCCGATCAGTTTGAAGGGCAGTAAAGGTAATGTCTGGTCGCCAAGAAACTACGACCGTAAATTCCGTGGTGATGTACCTATGTATATTGCTTTAGCTAAGTCGCTCAACGTACCAACCGTTGAGCTTGGTATGCAGGTCGGGATTAATAATGTGGTTAAAACCTTAGAAAAATTGGGCGTGGATAAAAATGAAATCCGTCCTGTTCCATCGATGTTTCTGGGTTCATTTACCTTAACTCCATTCCAGGTAGCGCAGATGTATCAGACATTGACGAACTCGGGTAAACAGGCCCAGTTGTCAGCACTTCGCTCGGTTATGGATCTTGAAGGTAATGTTCTGTTTCAGTCGTTACCGCGTGTATCACAAACGGTCGACCAGCAGGCTGCATGGCTGACCACTTATGCGATGAAACGCGGCGTACTGGAAGGCACTGGCCGTTACTTAAATAGTCAGTTTGGTTGGGCTGCACTGGCAGGCAAGACCGGTACCAGTAACGATACCCGCGATAGTTGGTTTGTGGGCATTGATGGGCGTGAAGTGACCACTATCTGGTTAGGTCGCGATGATAATAAACCGACTAAACTGACCGGGTCCAGCGGGGCACTGCGCGTTTATGCTGAGTACCTGAAACACCGAATTCCTGAAAAGCTGACACTGCCCTGGCCGCAAGAGATCAGTACCTTAGGTTTTGCTAAGACCGCGCAAGGTAGTCTCAACTTAGATTGTGGTAATGAATTCAAACTTCCAGTGTGGGATATCGGTGGCTCGATGAAGCAGCAATGTGAAAACCAACCTAAACAGTGGTTGAAGAAACTATTTAGTTGGTAGTTCGCATAGTGTTGAATATTAGTACTTTACGCTGATTAACTCAGCCAGTATAAACAATCAATCGACTGTAGAAAGGAACTCGTATCGTGAGAAAAATAGCATGCCTCCTATTGTGCTTGTTTGGAAGTGTTGCCACTAACGCGATGGCTCAGACAGAATCGCAGCCTGAGTCGCGACAAAAGGTCGCGGTTGTTCTCGCTGGCGGCGGTGCCAAAGGTGCCGCACATATCGGTGTGCTGAAAGCGTTAGAAGAACTTAGAGTTCCTGTCGATGTTATTACCGGTACCAGCATGGGCTCCTATGTCGGTGGCTTGTACGCAACGGGTATGAGTGCCGATGAAATTGAATCTTTTATCGAAACCGTCGATTGGAATAGCGGTTATCGCGACAGGGTTGATCGCAGTCAGCGTAAAGTACAAGACAAAGAGTACGAGGATAGATACCAGCTAACGACAGACTTAGGTCTCCGCTGGGGGGAAGTTCGGGCAAGCCGAGGCATAGTGCAAGGGCAGGGGATGCTTAAGCTGTTGCGTGAAACGACAGGTAACCTTCCTCCGTTCGCATCATTTGACGATCTCGCCATTCCTTACCGTTCAGTCGCTACGGATATTCTTGAACTGAAACCCGTTGTGATTGGTGAGGGCTATCTGGTTGATGCCATGATGGCCAGTATGTCAGTGCCTGGCGCTCTGCCGCCATATCAGTTGAATGGCAAAATGCTGGTCGATGGCGGTGTGACCAATAATATGCCAGTGGATGTCGCACACGATCTTGGAGCAGATGTTGTCATTGCGGTCGATATTGGTACCGAATACAAAGATGAAGAAGACTTCACCACTTTTCTGACAGTCGCTGATCAGCTTTCTAACTATCTGGTGCGCAGTACCACGGCTCGACAGGCCGAACTGCTGACCGATGAAGATTTTTTCCTACGTCCGGATGTGGGCGATATGGAAACCACCGAGTTTGATAGGATGCCCGAGGCATTTGAAAAGGGTTATCAGGCTGTCATGGCTCGTAAAGAGCAACTACAAAAACTGAGCTTATCTTCGGCGGATTACCAACATTATATCGAGCATAAACAGGATGTTCGCCGTGATCTCCGCTATGGCGACGAAATCACAGTAGAAAAGGTCGTGATTAACAATCACACTCATTACAGTGATACCCTGCTAGAGAACCGTTTAGAGCTACAAGCTGGTCAGAGATATACCCTCAAGCAAGTCGAACAGAGCGTACAAGACCTTTACGCGTTAGACCGTTTTGAGTTGGTGACCTACCGATATGATGAAATTGATGGTCAGGATGCATTGATCGTCGATGTTAATGAGAAGTCCTGGGGGCCAAATTACCTTAACTTCCGTTTTTTCCTTGAAGATGATTTTTCAACCGATAGCCAGTACTCGATCGGCATGTCGACGAATTTCACCAATCTGAATTCTCACGGTGCTGAGCTGAGAACTAACTTTGAAATCGGAACCGATAAGTTGATCGAAGCTGAGCTGTATTCACCCTTCTTCTCTAGCCAAAAAACCTTTACTACTCTGGCGCTTACCTACAGTAATGAAAAGCGTAACGCACCATTAAGCGGATTTGATGATACGACGCTTGAAGCGACTAAGAACTACGCGCCAATATCGTATACCGAGTGGGTGGCTCAGTGGGCGCTAGGCTATCAAGATACTCTATGGCGACGCTTTATGGCTGGTGTACGTTACACCGATGGCAAAGGCGAGCTTTCTTCAGTACCAAGCTTTGGTGATGTCGCCTTTGAGCGCTTAGGTGGCTTTGCTAACTATCGTATCGATACCTTAGATAACTACAGCTTGCCACGCTCGGGGTTTTATCTGGATCTCAATTACCTCGTTTCACATGACAAGAGTGTCGGCGATACGATCTTCGTTGAAGACCAGCGGGATGAAGACACTTCCTATGAGCTGGGTGCGAAAATGATCGCTGCTCATACTTTTTCTCGCCATACTTTGGTCGCAAATATTGACCTTGGTTTTGTTGAGAGTAAGAACTCGTCAGTACCGATTGACCCGGAAGAGATTGGTGGGTTTCTTAACTTGTCAGGTATCCCAAGAAACAGCCTAATCGGTCAGAACAAGGTTTTCGGTAGTCTGGTTTACCGTTATCGCTGGTTTGATAACGATTTTGGCCTGTTTAGTTCACCATTTTACATTGGTGCATCACTTGAATATGGCGGTGTTTGGTCTGACCCTGATATAAAGCTTCCTGACGCGCCTTTGTATACCGCAGGCTCCGTTTTTGCAGGGGTTGACTCACCGATAGGACCTGTCATGTTTGCTTATGGGCGTACCGAGCAGAACTATGACTCGTTCTACTTAATTATTGGTACCACTTTCAAATAGCCAGAAGGGCATTTTCCCTTTTTCATCCATTCTCAAACGATGAGAATGGATGGGAATGCGCTATGAAAATCATAGAACTTTAGTCTTAAGTTGCTATGTTGGTCAAAATGATGAGATTTTAATTTAAGGTTAAATTTGCTATTCTACCGCCCACAGTTTGGCCTCTCTGGCACTGTTTCTCAGTCAAAATTGAATGAAAAATATGGCATGGAGAGCCAAGTTTCCAAGGATGTTCACTCCCTTATTCTTTGAACAAATAGTAATAAGAGGGAGGAACCGCAATGAGAGGAAAAAGTCGTGCTTGAAGCCTACCGTAAACACGTCGAAGAGCGTGCTGCCGAAGGAGTTGTTCCTAAACCACTAGATGCCGAGCAAGTTGCAGGCCTTGTGGAACTTCTAAAGAACCCACCTCAAGGTGAAGAAGAGTATATTCTTGACCTACTAGAAAACCGTATCCCACCAGGTGTTGATGAAGCTGCGTATGTAAAAGCAGGCTTCCTGACCGCAATCACCAAAGGTGAAGTTTCTTCACCACTAGTAAGCAAAGCGAAAGCGGCTGAGCTGCTTGGTACTATGCAAGGTGGTTACAACATCGAATCACTAGTTTCTCTACTAGATGATGCGGAGCTGGCTCCGATTGCTGTTAAAGCTCTATCTCACACTCTACTCATGTTCGATGCTTTCTACGATGTAGAAGAGAAAGCAAAAGCAGGTAACACTTCAGCGCAGCAAGTCCTACAATCTTGGGCTGATGCTGAGTGGTTCACTGCGAAAGAAAAAGTAGCGGAAAAGATTACCGTTAAAGTATTTAAAGTTACTGGTGAAACAAACACCGATGACTTATCTCCTGCACCAGATGCATGGTCTCGTCCTGATATTCCAGTACACGCGAAAGCGATGCTGAAGATGGAACGTGATGGCATCAACCCTGATCAACCAGGTAGCGTTGGTCCGATTGCTCAGATTGAAGAACTGCAAAAAGATGGTATCCCACTCGCTTATGTTGGTGACGTTGTTGGTACTGGTTCTTCACGTAAGTCGGCAACTAACTCAGTGCTTTGGTTCATGGGTGAGGACATCCCTTACGTACCTAACAAGCGCACGGGTGGTGTTTGTCTGGGTGGTAAGATTGCCCCAATCTTCTACAACACAATGGAAGATTCTGGCGCACTACCTATCGAGCTGAACGTTCAGGACATGAACATGGGTGATGTCATTGATATCTACCCTTACGAAGGTGTTGTTCGTAAAGACGGTGCTGAAATCTCTAGCTTTGAACTAAGCAAAGTTCTGCTAGATGAAGTTCGTGCTGGTGGTCGTATTCCTCTAATCATTGGTCGTGGCCTAACAAGCCGTGCTCGTGCATCTCTGGGCCTAGAAGAGACGGATCTGTTTGCTAAGCCTGTTGACCCAACAGCGTCTACGAAAGGTTACACGCTAGCTCAGAAGATGGTTGGTAAAGCATGTGGCGTTGAAGGCGTTCGTGCAGGCCAATACTGTGAGCCTAAGATGACGACGGTTGGTTCTCAGGATACAACCGGTCCTATGACTCGTGATGAGCTTAAAGACCTAGCGTGTCTTGGCTTCTCAGCGGACCTGGTAATGCAGTCTTTCTGTCACACATCTGCATATCCTAAGCCAGTTGACGTAAACACTCACCATACACTGCCTGATTTCATCATGAACCGTGCTGGTGTTTCTCTACGTCCGGGTGATGGTGTAATCCACTCATGGCTAAACCGTATGCTACTTCCTGATACTGTAGGTACAGGTGGTGACTCGCATACTCGTTTCCCTCTGGGTATCTCATTCCCGGCAGGTTCAGGTCTGGTTGCCTTTGCTGCAGCGACAGGCGTTATGCCACTGGATATGCCAGAGTCAATTCTGGTTCGTTTTAAAGGCGAAATGCAGCCAGGTATCACGTTGCGTGATCTGGTACATGCGATTCCTTACTACGCAATTCAGCAAGGTCTACTGACAGTTGAAAAAGCAGGTAAGATCAATGAATTCTCTGGTCGTGTACTAGAAATTGAAGGTGTTGAGCACCTATCTGTAGAGCAGGCATTTGAGCTTTCTGATGCATCAGCAGAGCGTAGTGCGGCAGGTTGTACCGTTAAGCTATCTCAAGAGTCTATCGAAGAGTACCTAAACTCGAACATCACTATGCTTAAGTGGATGATCGCTGAAGGTTACGGCGATGTACGTACTATTGAGCGTCGTATTACAGCGATGGAAGAATGGTTGGCTAACCCTGAGCTACTAACCGCTGACGCTGATGCAGAATATGCGCACGTTATCGAAATCGATCTGGCTGACATCGACCAGCCAATCCTGTGTGCTCCGAATGACCCAGATGATGCTCGTCTTCTATCTGAAGTTCAGGGCACAGAGATTCAAGAAGTGTTTATCGGTTCTTGTATGACTAACATCGGTCACTTCCGTGCAGCTGGTAAGATGCTAGAAGAGTTCAACGGTTCTCTAAGCACTCGCCTATGGGTTGCTCCACCAACTAAGATGGATAAAGACCAGCTAACAGAAGAAGGTTACTACGGTATCTTCGGCCGTGCTGGGGTTCGTATTGAAACTCCGGGCTGTTCTCTATGTATGGGTAACCAGGCGCGTGTTGCAGACAAGTCGACAGTTATGTCTACATCAACTCGTAACTTCCCGAACCGTCTGGGTACAGGTGCGAACGTTTACCTGGCTTCTGCTGAGCTTTCTGCTGTGGGCGCGATTCTTGGTCGTATCCCAACTAAGGAAGAGTATCTAGAGTATGCTGCTAAGATTGATGCTACAGCTGCAGATACTTACCGTTACCTGAACTTCCATAAGATGTCTCAGTACACGGAAAAAGCAGATACAGTGATTTTCCAAGAGCCAGCTTAATTAGCTCTGGAACATTGAATAGCTGACAAAGCGCCCACCGTAAGGTGGGCGTTTTTTTTATGGAGAATTAGCACGCTTCGCTGCGAGAGCGGGGTTCGCCCTGTGATAATTTAGACCGGGCTTCGCCCTTCGAGAGGTGGGGTTAGTGAAGTGATTGAACCTTTCCTCCACGAGGTGTTGACAGAACTTGTTCTTAACAAGCCATAATTTTCTCGATTCTCGATTCTCGATTCTCGATTCTCGATTCTCGATTCTCGATTCTCGACCCTGTATACTGCCGCCGATTAATCTAGGCGGAATTTAAAAGAGGCGTCCTATGGAATTTGAATTTATTCGTAATACCTTGATGGGCGAATACTATGTTAAGTCCAGTATGGGGCATGAAATCGTAGGTCGATGGCTGCAAGAAGAGATCAGCAAAGATTGGCAAAAGATCGAGCAGGTAGAGGGCTTGATCCAGGCTGCGCGCTTGAATCCTCAGCAAGAGCACTTATTAGAAGGCACTGAGATCTCCCTGAATATTCAAGGGGATGAAGTGGTAGTGCAAGAGAACGTTCTCGCTCATGGGCAAGAAATGGATAGTGATAGCGAGTTTGATTTCTATGACAGTGAAAGTACCGCCAGTTGCGGAATTGAAGACTTTGAAGAGCTTATCGAACAGTGGAAAACATTCCTAACGACCAGATAATGCACTTCTATGGTGAGCGATAGCAAGCTTGCCTTAAAATTGTGAACAGGGCGCACCGTAATGGTGCGCCTTGTTCGTTATAACTCCAGTGATATTAAGTGTTATTTTTATAAATCAATAACTTGCAAACTTGGCACGTAGCTTGGATTACTTATTATCAAAAAGGATGACAGCTTCAGAGAGGATGCAATGAAACTAATAAACGCGATTATCAAACCATTCAAATTAGACGATGTTCGAGAAGCACTTGCTGATGTAGGTATCGAAGGGATGACGGTATCAGAAGTAAAAGGCTTCGGACGCCAGAAAGGACACACTGAGCTTTACCGTGGTGCAGAGTATCAGGTCGACTTTCTACCAAAAGTAAAACTAGAAATAGCGACACAAGCTGAAAACGTAGACCGCGTGATTGAAGCTGTATCTAAAGCGGCGCACACCGGAAAAATCGGTGACGGTAAGATTTTCGTCTACGACCTGAGTCAGGCGGTACGTATCCGTACTGGTGAGATGGACGCTGAAGCACTTTAAGAATTCAAAGGACTGGAGACAATAAGATGGAATTAACGACAACAGTAACAGAGTTACGTTACGCACTAGACACCTTTTTCTTCCTCATTTCGGGTGCGTTAGTAATGTGGATGGCAGCTGGTTTTGCAATGCTTGAGGCTGGCCTTGTTCGCTCAAAAAACACCACTGAGATTCTGACTAAGAATATCTGCTTATACGCAATCGCTTGTACCATGTACCTGGTGGTGGGCTACAACATCATGTACGTAGACAATGGTGAAGGCGGTTGGCTACCTTCATTTGGTGCCTTAATTGGTACTCAGGGTGAAGGTGCAGATCACTCATTAGAATCTGACTTCTTCTTCCAGGTAGTATTCGTTGCAACGGCTATGTCAGTAGTATCTGGTGCAGTAGCGGAACGAATGAAGCTTTGGTCTTTCCTAATCTTCTCTGCGGTACTGACTGCATTTATCTACCCAATGGAAGGTTACTGGACTTGGGGTGGCGGCTTCCTGTCTGAAGCTGGATTCAGTGACTTCGCAGGCTCAGGTATCGTACACATGGCAGGTGCTGCAGCAGCATTAGCGGGTGTACTACTACTAGGTGCTCGTAAAGGTAAATATGGTAAGAACGGTGAAATCTACCCAATTCCGGGTTCAAACATGCCGCTTGCTACACTAGGTACATTCATTCTTTGGTTCGGTTGGTTCGGCTTCAATGGCGGCTCTCAGCTAATGGTATCGGATTTTGAAAACGCGACAGCGGTAGGTCAAATCTTCCTAAACACTAACGCAGCAGCAGCAGCAGGTGCAATTGCAGCGCTACTAGTATGTAAGACCACTTGGGGCAAAGCCGACCTGACTATGATTCTTAACGGTGCATTGGCTGGTCTGGTTGCTATTACCGCTGACCCTCTGTCACCATCACCGCTATATGCAGTCGCTATCGGTGCCGTATCTGGTGCACTAGTTGTATTCAGCATCATTGGTCTGGACAAGCTTAAGATTGATGATCCAGTTGGTGCGATTTCAGTACACGGTGTGTGTGGCTTCTTCGGCCTGATGGTTGTGCCACTAAGCAATGGCGATGCGTCATTCGGTGCTCAGCTTCTCGGTGCAGCAGTAATCTTTGCTTGGGTATTTGGTGCGAGCCTTGTGGTATGGGCTGTGCTGAAAGCAACAATGGGTATCCGAGTCTCTGAAGACGAAGAGATGGAAGGTATGGATATGCATGACTGTGGTGTTGGTGCTTACCCAGAGTTCGTCACAGTGAAGTAATTACACTAGGTGTGATGTAACAATCAGTTACAAATAAAACTATCAAAAACCTGCTCTCTAGAGCAGGTTTTTTTGTTTCACATCATTGTTTTCTAAATTATGATGAATATAATAACGCAACTGATAAACGTTATCATTACGAATACTAAAGGATTAAAACAATGAAAAAGCTGCTAACTCTTTCAGCATTAGCATGTGCAACAATTGCTCCTTCAGCTGCAATGGCTGCAGAAGAAGTAAACGTATACTCTTACCGTCAGCCTTTCCTTGTTGAGCCAATGTTCAACGAGTTCACTAAAGAAACTGGCATTAAAGTAAACGTTAAGTTTGCTAAGAAAGGTCTAGCAGAGAAGCTAGCTCAAGAAGGCGAATACAGCCCTGCAGACGTTATCCTGACTGTAGATATCAGCCGTCTTTCTGAACTAACTAAGAAAAACCTTGTTCAAGCAGTAGAAAGCGAAGTTCTAGAGAAGAACATCCCGGCTCAATACCAAGATACAAACAACGAGTGGTTTGCACTGACAACTCGTACTCGTAGCGTTTACTCTTCTCGTGACCGTGTTGGTCGTCTAGGTGAAGATTTCACTTACGCTGATCTAGCTAAGCCTGAGTTCAAAGGCAAAATCTGTACTCGTAGCGGTAAGCACCCATACAATGTATCTCTAGTATCTGCAATGATCGCTCACGAAGGTGAAGCTGCGACTAAAGAGTGGTTGGAAGGCGTTAAAGCAAACCTTGCACGTAAGCCTCAAGGTAACGACCGTGCACAAGTTAAAGCAATCAAAGAAGGTCTATGTGACGTTTCTCTAGGTAACAGCTACTACCTAGGTAAGATGGTTAACGACGCTGAGCAAAAAGCTTGGGCTGATGCAGTTTACATCAACTTCCCTAACCAGAAGACAACGGGTACTCACGTAAACATCTCTGGTATGGCTATGGCTAAATACGCGCCAAACAAAGAGAACGCACAGAAACTTATGGAATTCCTAGCGGGCGATACTGCACAGAGCATGTACGCAGAAGTGAACTACGAATACCCAGTTAAAGACGGTGTTAAACGTTCTGAGCTAGTAGCTTCTTGGGGTGACTTCAAGCCTGACACAATTTCTCTAGATGACGTTGCTAGCCACCACGAAGCTGCAATTAAACTACTAGACGAAGTTAAGTTCGACCTATAATAGTTTTAGGTAGTGAGACGAATATGACTCACTAGATCACAACCTCAAGTCGCTTTTTGTCGAGCAGCTTGAGGTTGTTTGTTTTTATACTCACGGCTCAGAGCAGTTCACCTTGAACTCCGTTCAGTATATGGGTATAAATACCCTTAAACTATTAAAGGGATATGAGATGTATTTGCAACTGCATTTATGTTTCATACAGCCTCGTTGTAATTAGGCGATGAAAGAAAAAAATTACCTATGGAAAACCAGTAGTGGAGCTCTTGCTGTGCTGCTGGTTTTGCCGATCTTAGCGATTTTTACTACTGCTGTAGGCGAGACAAATGAGCTTTTTACTCATTTGATGTCAACGGTGATGCCCACTTATGCGTATAACACTGTTGTTCTTGTCGCGGGAACCATGTTACTAGCGCTAGTTTTCGGTATTCCGTCGGCGTGGATTATGGCGATGTGCCGCCTGCCAAGTGAACGTATTTTACAATGGGCACTGGTTCTGCCACTTGCGATGCCAGGTTATATCGTCGGTTATATCTTTACTGACTGGTTTGATTTTGCTGGTCCGGTACAAATTCTATTGCGTGACTTAACAGGCTGGGGGCCAGGGGAGTATTGGTTCCCAGATATTCGAACCCTGACTGGCGCAACCATTGTTCTGTCCCTCGTACTTTATCCGTATGTTTATTTACTGTGTCGCGCGGCATTTATGGAGCAGAATGTCTCCTTGCTACAATCGGCACGGCTACTCAAGTGTTCTCCTTGGGAAAGCTTCCGTCGAATATCACTTCCTCTTGTTCGTCCTTCTATCGCTGTTGGTCTCTCTCTGGTTGCGATGGAAACCATTGGTGATTTCGGCACGGTTAGCTACTTCGCTGTTAATACTTTAACAACAGCGGTTTATGATACTTGGCTTGGTTACTCTAGTCTGACCGCTGCGGCAAAGATTTCTGCAATTATGCTGGTGGTTGTGATTTTGCTGTTGAGCTCTGAACGTTATAGTCGACGAAAGCAGAAGCTATTTCAGAGCCAGTTTAGTAGTCGAGAAGATTTCCGCTATGAACTGACAGGCTGGAAAAAGTGGCTGGCGCTGACTTGGTGCTGGGGCCTGGTTTGTGTGGCATTTATCTTCCCTCTCGGTCAGTTGATCATCTACGCTTACAAGTACTTCGCTCAGAGCTGGACCGCTGAGTTCCGCGAGTACGCGATCAACAGCCTCTATGTTTCATTTACTGCTGCGTTTTTCGGTGTTTTGGTCGCACTGATAGTCAACTTCTGTCAGCGTGTTAATCCAGGACGTCAAAGTCTGGCATTTATGCGCTTATCATCAATGGGCTATGCGGTACCGGGTACAGTGTTGGCGATTGGTGTCATGGTGCCAGTACTGTTTATGGACCATTTAGTGAATGATGTCGCTAAGTATATGGATTGGGGCAGGCCGGGGTTGATCTTCTCCGGTTCGATGTTCGCGATTATCTTCGCCATGGTGGTGCGTTTTTCCGCCGTAGCGATTGGTAGTATTGAGAGTAGTTTGAGCAAAGTGTCTCCTTCGCTTGATATGGCGTCACGTACGATGGGCTGCAACTCCAATACCATGTTGAGAAGAGTTCATTTACCTTTGGTGCGCCGCGGTGCTTTAATTGCCGGACTTTTGGTATTTATTGAGTCTATGAAAGAGCTCAATGCCGCGCTGCTATTGCGACCATTTAACTTTGAAACACTTGCCACTTATGTTTACAACTTCGCCTCTGATGAACATTTAGAGTTGGCGGCGTTACCTGCTGTGCTACTGGTTTTAGTCGGCCTGGTACCTTTAGTTATTGTTAACCGTTCACTGGAGCATTCACACTGATGAGCTGTGCCCTATCAATTCAAAATCTAACCTGTAAGTACGATCAACAGACGACGGTACTTGAATCCCTCTCTCTAGAGGTCGAGCAGGGTGAGATCGTTTGTCTGCTTGGTGCTAGTGGCTGCGGTAAAACAACCTTGCTTAAGGCGATTGCCGGGCTGCTACCGCTAAGTTCTGGTGTCATGAGCCTCAACTGCATGTTGATTGATGATGGCAAGAACTGGCTGCCTCCTGAACAGCGCAACATTGGCATGATCTTTCAGGATTATGCGTTGTTTCCTCACCTTACAGTGGCGCAAAACGTCGCGTTTGGCCTGAGAGATTTAGAAGCTGACCAGCAGCGCGCTAAAGTGGAAGAAATGTTAGAGCTAGTGCATCTCACTGGTTACGGCGAGCGATACCCTCACCAGTTATCTGGTGGCCAACAGCAACGTGTAGCGATTGCCAGATCACTGGCTTACAAACCAGACCTTCTGCTGTTGGATGAGCCTTTTTCTAATATTGATACTCAAGTACGTCACGAGCTGATTGGCGAAATCCGTAAGATCTTTAAGAAGCAGGGTGTAACGGCGATTTTCGTTACCCATAGCCGTGAAGAGGCATTTGCTTTTGCTGATAAAATGGCAGTGATGAATCACGGCGTGATTGAGCAATACGGTACGGCGAGTGAGCTGTATTACAAACCTTCAAGTAAGTTTGTTGCTGACTTTTTAGGTGGTGGTAGTTATCTGAGCGCAACTCGTTCTTCTGATTTTGAATATGATACTCAGCTAGGTATGGTTGAAGCGACTGCGCAGCAGCAAATTGAAATTGGTCAACGTTGTGAGTTGCTGTTGCGTCCACAGCATGTCCAGATCAGTGCGGCTGAGGAGAGCAGTGTGACTGTGCTTGAGCAGCAATTTATGGGCGATCACTGTCGCTATGTGATTGATGCCAGCGGTCATCGCTTATTGGCCAGTTCATCTGAGCCCTTGACTATTGGTCAGCAAGTTTCGGTCAAGGTTGAAACGCAGGGTGTACTAGCGTTTTAAATTTCAATCCGTTTGCCACCATTTAGATAGGTGGTACACGCGACTCTAGGTAAATAAAAAAGCCCGGCGATTAGGCCGGGCAAGTGTTCTTCACCTATAGGGTAGGTTGGTCATAAAGCGACTACAGCTGTAGGAACTCTTTGACTTGTTGAAGAACACATTCCGCTGTCTGTTGGTCTTCCATTTCGGCAAAAATTCGCAGTAGGGGCTCGGTTCCTGAGAATCGTGCAATCACCCAACCGCCATTCTTGAAATAGACTTTAGCACCATCTTCATAGCTGACTTTTTCGATTTCAAAGTCGAATTCAGGCAGTTGCTTCTCGACATAAATCTTATCGTATAGCGCTTGCTTCTGTGCAGGTTTGAAAGTGCAGTCACCCTCTGCGGTGTAGGCGTAGCCATATTTTCCATAGATCTCATCAAGCAGTTCGGAGAGCTTCTTACCGGTAACGGAAATCATCTCTACCAATAGGCTGGAGGCAAACACACCATCTTTACCCTTGATATGACCACGAATCGTCAGACCACCAGAACTTTCACCACCGATAAGCGAATCGTCCGCTTCCATTTGTGAACTGATATGTTTAAAACCTACTGGTACTTCAAAACATTTTTCACCGTGATCTGCTGCGATTTTATCGAGCAGATGAGTGGTAGCGATGTTACGTACCACAGAGCCGTTCCAGCCTTTGTACTCTAGCAAGTAGTAGTACAGCAGCATCAGCACTTCGTTAGGATGAATAAAGTTACCTTTCTCATCGATGATCCCCAGACGGTCAGCATCACCGTCAGTACCAATACCGATGTCATAGCCTTCAGCAGCGACAAGGTGCTTAAGGCGATAAAGAGTCGCGGCACTTGGCGAAGGCATCAGGCCACCAAAATCAGGGTTTTTGCCATCGTTGATTACGTCGACATCGCAGCGTCCGTTGATCAATACGGTTTGTAGCGCATTTTTAGCTACGCCAAACATAGGATCAATCAAGACCTTAAGGTTGGCTTTTTTGATCGCTTCAATATCGATAAAGTCGATGATCGAATCAACAAACTCGTTCATTGGGTTGATAATGTCGATCAACTTGTCTTCGACTGCCTGATCAAAATCGACGGACTTAACCTGTTGTTGGGTTAGTGTTGCGATCTGGGATTCGATCTTCTCTGTAATGATTTCATCAGCGTCACGACCACCTTCGATGAAGACCTTAATGCCGTTGTAATCAGCCGGGTTATGCGAGGCCGTGATACAGGCTGAGTATGCGCAGCCCATCTCTTTGGCCTTAAACATCACTATCGGGGTCGGGACAAATTTGTCGATAAAGCTAACGTTAATTGCGTTGGCAGCCAGTACTTCTGCAAACCAGCGGCCAGCCTTATCCGATAGAAAACGTCGGTCATAACCAATAACGAAACCACGTTGAGAGACATTCTCATGGTTAATAATATTGGCAACCGCTTGTGCCACTAAACGGACATTGTCCTTGGTAAACTCTTCGCCAATAAATGCGCGCCAGCCACCAGTACCAAACTTGATCATGATAATAATCCTTTATTGAAAGTAATGAGCCTCTCGAAAGAGGCTCATTGCTGGTGATTAACCAAGAACGACAACTACGTCGTTGACACTACCTTCAGCCTGTACTGGTACTGCAGTACCTTCCACAGTCTGGCCGTTAACAGTGATAGATTTAACGCCTTTACTCACTGAATCAGGGTTTTCTACCTTGATGTTGTAGGTCGCTCCCAGCCATTGACGAGTCACCTCGAAGCCCGGCCAGTTAGTAGGAATACATGGATCGATTGTCAGACCGTCGAAGCCAGTGCGTACACCCAGAATAAAGTTAGTCACTGCAAAGTAAGCCCAACCTGAGGTACCTGTTAACCAAGGGTGGTTAGCACGACCATGATCCTGGTGGTCACGACCCATGATGAACTGAACGTAAGAGTATGGTTCTGCGATACGTTTTTCGATGATGTCATTCTGGTTGTAAGGGTTGAGTGCGTCATAGAACTTCATCGCGCGGTCACCACGGCCCAGCTTCGCTTCCGCTACCCATGCCCATGGGTTTGGATGAGAGAAGATAGCGCCGTTCTCTTTTACGCCCTGATAAACACGGGTTACGAAGCCTATGTCGTCATTTGGCGTCGCAAATGATGGTGAGTTCAGGTGAAGGCCGTATTCAGAGAACAGGTTCTCATCAACCGCATCCATTGCCTTCTCACCACGCTCTTGAGACACAGCGCCAGATAGAACAGCCAAGGTGTTTGACTCAAGGTGAACGCGGCCCTCTTTTTGCTGCGCGGTACCAATCTTGTCACCGTTCTTCGTCAGACCGCGGATGTACCAGCCACCTTCATCATCCCACAGGTGAGTTTCACACGCTTCGCGAACGTTAGCTGCCATTTCGGTGTATTTAGCCACATCCGCATCTTTACCCAGATACTTAGCCAGGTCGATAAACTCCTGCAGTGCCCAGAAGTGAAGGAAGGAAACCATTGAAGATTCACCGCCACCCAGGTTCAGACAGTCATTCCAGTCTGCGCGCAGACCTTTACAGATACCGGTTTGCCCGACGTATTCAGCAGAGAAATCCAGTGCCGCTTTCATATGATCGTAAACGCTCGCCTCACCGCCGTCTGCGTATGGGATAACCTGATCAAAGAAGCTATGCTCGCCAGTTTCCATCACGTACTTACAGATGGTCGGAACCAGCCATAGGTGATCGTCAGAACAGGTATCTTCGATGCCGTGGATCTTATCTTCATCAGAAGGTGTAGGAACTACCGTCGGTGACTTAGATGGTTTGACGTCAGCCTTCTCAGGATCGAACCAGTCTGGATCGAACAGGTGCAGACCGTAACCAGCTTTAACCTGACCACGGAGTAGATCGACGATGCGTTTACGTGTCATCTCAGGGTTAGCGTGAGGGACTGAAATCGCATCCTGAGCCGTATCACGGTAACCAAGACCTGTACGGCCGCCAACTTCGATGAATGAAGCAAAACGAGACCAGACAACACAAGTCTCTGCCTGGTAGAGAGTCCAGGCATTGATCATAGTGTCCAGACCTTGGTTAGGCGATTTAACCTGGAACTTATCACAACGTTCATCCCAGTGAGCTTTGATACCAGCAAAGGCAGCATCAACGTTTGCTAAGTCCTGATACTTGGCGCGCAGGCGCTCACCATTGCCTTTACCGATACCAAGAATGTAAGCGAAACGGACTTCTTGACCAGGCTGGATAGTGAATTGCTTATGCAGGGAACCACAATGGTTGTAACAGGTTTGTGCGCTGTTTGAACACTTACCTTGCTCAACAGCAATCGGGTTTGCTTCGTCACGGTATAAGCCAAGGAAGCTATCACGCTGACCGTCGTATGAATCAGGATCAAATGTCGATGCAAGGTAGTAAAAACCTTCAAAGTCATTGGTGTTGTAGTAAAGATCGTATTCGATTACGCCTTCACGGTACTCGGTACCCGCAGAGTAAAGAGACATCTGATGGTTTTGGTTATCAGATTGAATGTGGCTAAATGAGAACTCAACAAATGAGAATGCACTGATAGTTCGAGGCTTATCTGAGGTGTTCTTGAGCACTACATCCCAGATCTCTGCATCTTCGCCTTTTGGTACGAAGAGAGTTTTTGTGGCAGTGATACCGCTGTATTCACACTTGAACTTTGAATATGAAAGACCGTGGCGTACTTCGTAGTTTGCTTCATCGAGGCTTTTCGCTACTGGCTGCCATGAGATTGACCAGTAGTCACCTGTTTCATCATCACGCAGGTAAACATAGTGCCCCGGACGGTCGAAGGTCGCGTTAGGGCGGAATTTAGTAACACGGTTATATTCAGGCGAGTTGTAGAAAGAGTAGCCGCCCGCATTATGCGAGATAACAGTACAGAATTTCTCTGTGCCTAAATAGTTCGTCCATGGTGCAGGGACGTCAGGTCGAGTAATGACGTATTCACGATTGTCGTTATCGAAATAGCCGTATTTCATGTTAATTTCCTTTTTACCAAGCTACCACACTGGTAGCCAAAACTTTAAAGCTAGTGAAAACTGCAAATGCGCTCCATTTGCACCTTTGTTAATCCCACGGTTGGCGATATTCAATTTGCTGTTTGTCGAGCAAAGGTAAATGGCCTTTTAACCGTGATAAGTAGTCATGCCAATCTCGGCCTGCTCTGTCAGTCCAGCAGGCTTCTGCCAGTGCAGTGAGTCTTGGGAATATCATGTAATCTAAACGTGACTGATGAGTGACGATTTCACTCCACAGAGCACACTGAATACCCAGAATGCGTTTACGAATTGGATCAGAGTCTGGTACCTGAGCTAATGGCTCGTAGCGGTAAGCGTTCTCTAGTGGAATAACCGCTGCCCAGTCGACACCAGGTTCTTCTGGTCTGTAGTCCTGTGTCATATCCAGATAGGTTGACTGAGCTGGCTGCAGAATGACGTCAAACCCTTGTTTAGCGCAGTTCAGGGCGGCTTCTTCGCTCAACCACGAGTAAATAACAGTATCCTTGCTTACCTTGTTGCCATGCTGTGCTTCTTCCCAGCCGACCATGCGTTTGCCGAGTGAACGTAGCTTTTTCTCTGCATAGCGCAGTAAGTGCCCCTGCAACTCTTTGGCGCTCTGGTAGCCTTCTTTTTCCATAACAGCCTGACAGGCAGGGCTGTCGAGCCAAACGCCGTCAGGGACTTCGTCTGCGCCGATATGTACCCAGGGAGAAGGGAACAACTCAGCAACTTCTTCCAGCACCTTATCTAAGAACTGATACGTACCCGGAAGGGCTGGAGACAGAACGTTGTCGTTGTAATGCTGGATACTGTGATAGTGAGACTGGTCGTCAGGATCTTGCAGTAACTCTGGTAGTGATTTAATCGCAGCGCGGCAGTGGCCCGGGATATCGATTTCAGGAATAACGTTAATGCCACGGGCTTGCGCATAGGCAATGACATCTTTTATTTGTTCCTGACTGTAGTGGCCACCATAGCGCTGACTCAGCTGACTATATTGCGGTTCGATGGCTGCCTCTGGCCCACGGTAGGCACCAATTTCTGTTAGCTGAGGGAAGGCTTTAATCTCAACTCTCCAGCCTTCGTCATCAGTCAGGTGCCAATGGAAGGTGTTGAATTTGTAGTGTGCCAGTTGATTGATTAGACGTTTAACCATCTCCACAGAGTGAAAGTGGCGGGCACAGTCGAGCATCATGCCACGGTACTTAAAACGCGGTGCATCATGTATTTTGAGGTAAGGAACGGACAGTCCATTACCTTGGGTGTCAACCTTGATCAACTGTAGCAAAGTGGCACTGGCGTGAACGAAGCCACTGTGTGAACTTGACTCTAGTCGGATTCCAGTACCGCTTACAGTGAGGTGATATTCACCTTCATCCAGCGTCGGGTTATTACGAAATACGATATCGCTCTGACCGATCGTTTGAACCGTGAAGTCGAACAAGCGTACTAGCTCTGCTTGCAGCCAGGTGGCCGCTTTTTCTGCGAGCGAGGTTTGTAACGTAATCTGGCTTGAACGGGTCAGGTGGAAGGCTCCATCCTGAATCTGAATCTTATTTGGCTTCGGTATTAAAGCCAAAGCCGTACTGTCGACGTGAGGCACTTCTGCGCGCTCGCGGTAAGGCGAAGCCAGTGCAATTGACGTCAGAGTTACTGGGTAGTGAGTGGCGCCATTGTCGGCAATGATCAGGCCATCTTTCAGGCCGTCGCTATAGAAACGTAACGGCGCCGTGTTGATACTGAATTCGCAGTAATAGTGTTGATTAGCCGTAAGAATGTTCGATTCAGGCGTGACGGTGCAGAAGGTACCTACCTGAGTGATGGTGCCATTGGTGAAACTCTCAGGAAGAATATAGCGGTCAGTAATAAACTGAATTTTCCAGTTGGAAAGATCCTGATCAGTCAGGTTGTGGACAGTTAAGCCAAAACGGCAAAACTGCTTTTGTTCAGATAAAACGGCGAGTTCGACACGAAAGCTCATCACAGATCCTTAATAGAGATTATGTTCGGGTTTAGCTGCGAACATAAGGGCGCCTTCAATGGCATCAAATTGAGCGTCTACCACCCAGTTCTGAACCGGAGGCGACAACCAGGCTTTGATTCGTTCAGCGATACTGCCCATCAGACAGATACGCGTTGCACCTTTGCGATTGAGTGCAACAAGGAACATTTCAATATCAGCAGCCGTCTGCTTAAGCATTGAAATTGCGAGACTATCGCCTTGTTCGGCGAACTGAAAAATAGCCGGAGAAAATTGGCCATAATCACGAGGTAATGCGCTTTTCGACCAGCTAACGATCTGGTCAACATCATGGTGGAAGTGGTTGAGAACATGCTCAGCAAGCGGTGTTTTTTCGACAATGCCATCGTCAGCCAGCAGCACCTGTTGAATAAGACGTAGCCCCATAACTGCGCCGCCGCCTTGGTCAGAAATTGGAAACTCGCGACCGCCAACGACGTGCTGTTTTGTGCCAGTCAGGTAGATGCCGCAAGAGCCTGTTCCGGCGATCATAATCGCGCCATCATCACCATTATGTGCCCCGATACAAGCACCGTAGGCATCGGTATTGAGGACTACTGAAGCAAATGGATGTGGAAGCGCCATAAAATCTTGCCATGCAGATTTTTGTTCAGCTCCTGCCAGAGCCAAACCAACATGCATGCTGGCGAAGTCAGTTTCAGTCAGACCGCCGATCGTTGCTGCCTGAGCGATAGCGTCGATAATCGAAGTCATTGCCACTTCTACACCCAGTAGAATATTGGCACTGCCGCTTTTGCCTTCACCAATCACTTGGCCTGCTTCATCACGAATCCGGGCGCGACAAGACGTACCGCCGCCATCAATTCCGACATAATAAAGGGACATATTATTTCTCCTCTGCCTGACTGAAGTGGCTGAATTGAGTGATCACAGCTAACAGATACCAGGCGCCATGTGGGATCCATTGCTCACCCCAGCGCCAGTTCTGCAACATGTCATCCTTCTGACCTGGAGGGTTGAAGGCGATGTCTTGCTCATCCTCAAAGCCAGCAGTAATGCCATTACATACCCCTCCCTTGGCATTGAAGAAGCCGTATTGAGGAAGGTAGTCAGGGTTATTGTGACCATGACCATCGAGCATGCACATGTGGTAAGGGTTGAGTCCTAATACCCAGTTGAGGGCGTTCTGAGAGAAGCACAGTAGCTGCTGTTTAGTGGCTTTATCTTCAATATGAGGCAGGGCGAAAAATGCCATCGCAGATAATGAACCAAGGCGGGCATTTTCTCCTTGCCACCAGTAGCCACTTTCGTTGTTCTGAGCGACAAAGAAGGCGTCACGCTTCTCTTCATCAACACCTTTTACGTATTGGCGTGGGTAACCGAACGGGTTAGCGGTCGCCTGAGTAATAGCAAGCTCAAAACCAACGCTTTGCTGCACAACAGTCTGAGTTGCAGCCGCTTTTTGTCGGTCAGTTTCAATCTCCAGATAATGACATAGAGCAATAGTCGGTAAGCCTGCTTCCGCTGCGTGATAGTAAGGGCGAGAGCCGTCCTGATTCGCAGACCAGAAATATTCAAAGCTGTCATCACTGGTTTGTCTTTGCTCAAGTCTGGCAGCCCAGTAACGACTTTCAGTCAGGTATTGTTGTTTGTTGGTCGATTTGTACAGTTCAACAGTCGCAAGCAGTGCACAGTATTCATCGATAATGTTCTCTTGCTGATCGTTGAGGTATTGCGTGTTGAATTCGCGCAGATGCCAGTAACCTTTTTCTGCTGCAGTTAGGTAATCATCGGAAGTGTATTCGCCACTTTCCTCTAGTCTTGCTGCAGCAGCAAGAGCGGCAATTGACGCGCCCCCACCTTGCCTGAAACCGGCTTGATAATCGTCAGATTTATACCCTTGTTGAGTTTCGTAAGCACAGATTTCGCGTTGGTTTATATCCTTTGACCACTTATCAAAAACGGTCATATAGAAGAAACCTTGTTTATCTTGCATACGAACCAGGAAATCAGCACCGAACAGCGCTTCTTCCGTCATTCGAACCTTGGTGAACAATGCAACCTGGTCATTGTCTGCGACTAGCTGCAATCCTTTAAGTAAGTTCCAAACCACCATAGGAGTCTGTTGAGGGTTGAGATAGTTGGCATAGGAGAGGTGGCTTAAGTATTTGCTCACATCACCAGAGGCATCGTACCAACCGCCATGAACATCAACGCGCGTCTCGCTGCCGAGTAACGGAATAGAGTGGTCTTGTTTGTCAAAGCGTCCGCCACAGCGTTGAGACTTAAAGTAATGCAGTACGTCAGATAGGCTAGTGTTAAGCAGTAGGCCCTGAGCAATGCTAAAAATCTCAGAGCGTAAGTTATCAACGCGCAGGTAGTAACGACCCGCACGTTCGAATTGTGAGAACTCGATGCGAAAAAAATTCCCTTGGTGCCAGTTGGCGACTTTTGTGCCTTTTTCAACACTAAAAGTCGCTACAGTTTGGTGACTATCGGCACAGACTAACAGCGCAGTGGTAGATGAAAGACGTGGTTTACGAGTCATCAAAACAGCCTGCTTAGGCCCAAGGGCTTCATAACCAATATGGTTAGTAAGTAGCAGCATCAAAATCTCCGAAAATTGGGTGTTATTTGAATTGTTGAGCCAAGAACACCTGTCCCTGGCTCGTATTTATCGATTTAATTTTCGTATAGGTAACAACGGACAAAGTGGTTGTCAGACAGCTGAGTTACTTCTGGTAACTTCTCTCGACACTTGTCGGTTGCATGTTGGCATCGACCAGCAAAAGGACAGCCGATGGAAGCAGGCGTCCATAATGGTATCTCGCCTTTGTTGCCTTTAAGCTTTTCATGAATCGACTTGCTTGGATCTGGTACTGCAGAAACCAGTAGCTGAGTATATGGATGTTGAGGATCGTGAATGATCTCCTCAGTGTCACCCCATTCAACCATGTGACCAACGTACATAACTGCAAGATCTTCTGCGATGTAACGTGCCGTAGCGATGTCGTGCGTGATGTAAAGCAGAGACATTTGCTTCTCGAACTTCATCTCTTCCATCAGGTTGAGAACGCCAGCACGAATCGAGACGTCGAGCATTGAAGTTGGCTCATCAGCCAGAACCACTTCTGCGCCCACAGCGATGTTACGTGCCAGGTTTACACGCTGGCGCTGACCACCAGAAAGCTGGTGTGGGAACTTCTGCGATGTCTCTTTTGGTGGAATCAGACCTACCTGTTCAAGCAGGTCATAGACACGTTCTTCAAGTTCTTTCTTATTGCCCGGTGATACTTTCTTATGAATAAGCAGCGGTCGAGCAATATGGTGGAAGATGTTGTGAGTCGGGTTGAGAGAACCAAACGGGTCCTGCCATACCATCTGTACACCTTCACGGTAAGCCATCAAATCTGAGCGTGAATCAATAGTCTGAATATCACGACCTTTGTATTCGATAACACCGTCAGTCGGCGCGTACATTTTTGCGATCATTTTCGCCGTGGTCGATTTCCCCGAACCTGATTCACCTACCACTGACAGGCCGCGGCTCTTGTACATTTTGAAAGATACGTCGTTAATCGCACGCATCATTGGTTGGTTTAGGGCATTACTGTTGATTGGAAAATCCTTTACCAGGTTTTTTCCTTCAACGAGTAGTTGGCCAAAATCTTTGCTCATAATTGTCTCCAGTAATCTTTGTTTTATTTCTCAATCTGTTGCTAGAGCTTGGTCTGTGCAATCGGGTTGCCATACAGGTGACAGTTAGAGAAACGATTTGGCTCTATTTGTTTAAGTTGAGTTGCGGTTTGAGTACACGCCTCATGAACGCGATCACAACGTGCCTGAAAGCGACAACCTTGTGGCACTTCTAGCAGGTTTAGTGGGTTACCAGGGATACCAGTCAACTTAGTTTTAGGGCCCGTTAATGGAGGGAAAGAACTACCCAGACCTTTGGTGTAAGGGTGGTATGGACTTTCCAGAATCTGTTTTGAAGGAGCAACTTCAATCAGTTCACCGGAATACATGATGCCGATGCGGTCTGAGAACTCGACCATCAAAGAAAGATCGTGAGTAATGAACAAGATAGAGAAACCAAACTCTTCTTTCAGTGCGTAGATCTTTTGCAGGATTTCACGTTGTACCACTACATCCAGAGCGGTAGTTGGCTCATCCATAATGATCATTTTCGGATTAAGCGCTAGGGCAATCGCGATAACCAGACGCTGACGCATACCACCAGAGAACTGGTGAGGGTAGTCGTTCAGACGGCTAGGGTGGATATCAACGATCTCCAGTAGACCTTCGGCACGCTTGCGAGCCTGTTCACGCGTCATATTGGTATGACGCATGATGACGTCGCAGAACTGGTCTTCCATTGTCAGTACTGGGTTGAGCGCGTTCATCGCGCTCTGGAAGACCATTGACATCTCGCTCCAGCGGAAGGCTTGCATACGATCATCGCTGTATTTAAGGATATCTTCACCATTGAAGATAACCTCACCGCCGGTAATAAACGCTGGTGGCTTATGCAGGCGCATCAGAGAGAAGGCAACGGTTGATTTACCACAACCAGATTCACCTGCAAGACCGAATACTTCGCCCGGTGCAATGTCAAAGCTGACGTTGTTACAGGCACGAACGTCACCTGCATCAGTAATGTAGTCAACGCAAAGGTTGCGGATAGAAATGAGTGGTGCTGTCATGATTATTTATCTCCGCTCCAAAGTGCATTTTGTGGTGGTAGTTCTGGCTGACGTTCTTTCTTGTCTTGTGCAGCAAGTTTTTTCCAGCGTTTCATACCTTTATGAGAGCGAAGCTGCGGGTTAGCAATTTCGTCTACCGCGAAGTTCAGTAGTGCAAGACCAGTGACCAGCAGAGTCAATGCCGCACACGGAGCGAGTACTTCCCACCAAGCGCCAATCAGCATTGCTGAAGAGGTCTGTACGTTGTAAAGCATGATGCCCCAACTGATCGTGCTTGGGTCGCCCAGACCTAAGAACGAGATAATTGATTCCATGCCGATTGCGTACATAACCGAACCAATGAAGCTAGCGCCTACGATTGGGATAAGGTTTGGCAGAATCTCAACAAAGATGATGCGGAAAGATGATTCGCCAAGAACTTCAGCCGCTTTAACAAACTCTTTTTCACGCAGGGCTAAGGTTTGCGAGCGTATTACCCTTGCACCCCATGCCCAGGAGGTACAACCTATGATAATGGCAATGGTTAGAGGCCCTGCCTCACCGATGAACGCCGCTAGTACGAATAGCAATGGGTATTGAGGAATAACCAGCATGATGTTCATTGCGGCAGTAAGCACGTCATCAACGCGACCACCAAAGTAACCAGCAGAGATACCAATCACAGTCGCAAGGAAACACACAGTGATACCAGCGCCGAAACCCACGCCTAGTGAAATACGTGCACCGTAAACAAGTTGAGACCAGATATCGCGACCCATGCGGCTAGTACCAAGTACATGGTCAGCCTTTTTCGACATGATCATAGTACGACGGTCAGTTGCCAGATTCTGAGCCACCCAACCATCTGGGTTAGCTTTTGCTGAACTGACAACAAAACCAGGGTATTCATGCGGGTTACCAGTACGCTTATCCGGAGCGTGCTTGGTAATCAGTGGTGCGGCGATAGCCATAAAAATAAATAGTGAAACAATCGCTAAGCCAGTACGAGCGTAAGCATTGCCTAGAATGAGTTTAAATAGGTCTTTCATAATTATTTCCCTCCCTTACGAAGGCGAGGATCAAGTACTACGTAAAGCATGTCGGCAATCAGGTTGAATGACAGCATAAACATCGTCATGATGATGAGTTGCCCTTGAAGAACTTGGTAGTCACGGGCGTGAATAGCATTCAGTAGTACCGTACCAAGACCAGGGTAGTTGAAGATGATTTCGACGATTAGCTGACCACCGATAGCCATACCTAATGACATTGAAAGTGCCGTAACACTTGGTAGAAGTGCGTTACGCGCTGCGTAGTTGAATACCACTCGGTTCTCACTCAGGCCCTTACCTTTAGCCATGGTGATGTAGTCTTCTGCTAGCAGGTTGATCATGTTGTTACGCATGTTAACCAGGAAGCCACCTACCTGAATGATCGATGCACAGAATAGTGGTAGTACTGCGTGGTATGCCGCGTCTTTGTAAAACTCCCAGCTGGTCCAGTCTGGCACCGTACCCGCAGTGTAGGCGTAGCCTGTAGGGAACCATTTAAGACCAATCGCAAAGATGAATAGCGTTAGCATCGCGACAACGACTTGAGGTACCGCCTGAATGATCAGCATGCCCGGAGTGACGAAAGCGTCATATTTACTGCCGCGTTTCCACGCTGCGAAAATGCCGAGCACTGAGCCTAAAGAGAAAGAAAGGATAACTGCGCTACCGGCCAGGAATAGCGACCAACCAAATGCGCCACCCAACAGCTCGTTTACTGATAGTGGATAGAACTGAATCGAAGTGCCAAGCTCCCAGCTCAGGATGTTTTTCATGTAGGCGATGTATTGAGTAAACAATCCACCATCAACAAAACCGAGTAGCTCTTTCATTGCCGCAATACGTTCCGGTGTTACCTGAACCGAAGCGTTAGCGAACATCATGGTCACCGGATCACCCGGCATCGCACGAGGAATAATAAAGTTTAATGTCGCAGCAACTAATAATGCGACCAAATAGAACGACAAACGTCTTAAAAAATAACCCATAACTCACCTTACTTACCCAGATTTTCCCTGTTTCTGGTTTCAGGTCGCTCCTAGCGAAAACAAAATTTAGAGCGAACAATCCCCTGACGACTGGCGCCATATAACGAACACATTAAAAAGTGGGGGGATTTTGCGGCATACAGAGCGTATGCCGCATCGTTAGAACAACTACTTACTTAACTGGTTTTAGGTCCAGTACGTGTAGTAGACGCTCTGGGATACCAGCCCAAATGTTTGGACGGCCTTTTGGATTTTCTTCGTTCCACCAACCAGTGAATCGCGTTGTGTTGTACTGGAACATGTAAGCACCAGACATTACAGGGATTGTTACCTGATCAGCTGCGATGATTTGCTGGATGCCGTGAGCGATTTCTAGCTGCTCGTTCTTATCAGCTGTTTTGTAGAAGCTGTTAAGTAGACCGTCTAGCTTTTCGTTCTTGTAGAAGTGCATAGCGAAACGAGGCATACCATCACCAGACTGAAGTGCTGAGTTGTACGCACTGTTCCAGTAAGTGTGTGGATCTGCACCGTGGAAGTAGTTTGTGTAAGCAACGTCATAAGTCGCTTCTAGCATCGCTTGGTTGTACACAGAGAAATCTGGAGTACGTGCTTTCGCTTTGATGCCTACTTCAGCTAGCTGCTCTACAGCAAGTTGAACTGTGTTGTTGAAGTCAGTCCAGCCGTTTGGCGATTGAATCAGAAGTTCAAAAGATTTACCTGATGGAGTGTCTACGAAGCCGTCGTTGTTAACGTCTTTGAAGCCAGCTTTCTTCAGTAGCTCTTTAGCACCTTCAGCATTGTAGGTGTTGTAACCCTTGTACTTGTCGTGAGTCTTTTCATCAGACCAAGTTTCGAATGCGTAACCTAGACCTGAAGCGAAGTCGTTCACTGTACCGCCACCGTAGAACGCGATGTCGATGATAGTTTGACGGTCAAGAGCCATTGAGAACGCACGACGGAAGTCAACGTTAGTAAGTGCTTCGTTCTTCGCTGGATCTGGGTGCTTGAAGTTAACAACAAACGCTTGAGTACCTGCTGGCGGGTACCAGTACTGGTGGTTAGGGCTTGCTGCTGCGTATGTGCGGTCGATGTCAGGAATGAATGATGAAGTCCAGTCCATTTCACCGTTAACAACTTTACCCAGGAACTGGTCGTTGTTAGCGATTTGAGGAACACGTAGACAGTCAACGTCTAGGTTGTCCGCATCCCAGTAGTTCGGGTTAGCACACTGGATGTAAAGTTGTGCAGTGAAAGTATCGATCTCAGTGAAAGGACCAGAACCTACAGGGTTTTCGTTGGTGAATGTTGAAGGATCTTTCACGTCTTTCCAGATGTGCTCAGGTACTACTGGTACTTTAGCAATTTCATAAGGAACGTTAGAGTTCGCTTCTGTCAGACGGAATTTAACTTGGTAGTCATTCAGTTTTTCAACAGAAGTTACCCAAGAGTTGATACCGCTTTGGTCAAGCTCTGGTTTCTCTTTTACAAGATTGAATGAGTATACAACGTCGTTTGCATCGAACGTTTCACCATCAGACCATTTTACGCCTTTACGAATATCGAAAGTAACGCTCATTAGGTCGTCAGACATCTTGTAGTTTTCAGCCAAACGGAATACAGGCGTGTTACCTTGCATTTCGTTAAATACAACTAGAGGCTCGTAAAGGAAGTCCCAAGTAGTATGCAAGTGAGTTGCACCCAGGTATGGGTTAAAGTTACGAACGAAAGTTGTAAATTCTTTCGGGTGGATAGTTAGTTCACTACGTTCAGCAGCTGTCGCTACAGATGCGAATCCTGTGGTAGCTGTAGCAATAATTGCTGTTGCTAGTGCTGTTTTTTTTATGTTGGCAAGCATAGCTGTTCCTTACTATTTGCTTTCATTTCACTTATGGAATGGAATGTCATCAATTGATAAACACTCACTAAGGCCCACCTCTTTAAATGAGTTCCTATCGGAGGAGATAGAGAAATCCAGAGTGGCCTGTAGGCCTTAGGCACACTAAGAAAACACCTTAACGTTAATTTTCGCAATTGCTATTCCCGTTAAAAACGTCAAAACCAACCCGAACCACGTCAATAATGTCAAAAGCTCCTGTTTTGATGGAATTGTGAGCAGAAAATAGCCTTTGATGTGGATCGCATTACTTAGATGGTTAAAGGTGGTTTGTAAGTGTCTACTTACCCTTTGGTCTTTCTATTCTAAGGTGTTGCTAAGCCACTTTGAAAACGTGAGACTTGAATCACTCGTGGTTTTGTTGTTAATTTTTCGATTTAAATTAAAACTGCCGTCTTGTTGTGATTGGCTTCGCAAACTGAGTTCTTTTTACGCATTGTTGGTGGTTTTATACCAATTAGGCACTCGATAGCGGAGCAAATGTCGTGTTCAAACAGCCGCTATTATAGGTTGTTTTACAGGGCGTAATAACTCATTTATGACATGTGAGTGAAGGTTTAACGGCACAAAAAAAGCCCGCTTAGTCGCGAGCTTTTAGATAGATTAACCTGAATGATTAGCTGGTGAGTAAGTGCTGTAACTTGTCACGCAAACCTTCAATATGCGTTCTCTCTGGTCCTTGTTCATTGCAATGTTCAAGAATGTAATCCAACGAGCTGAGAACCGTTCTCCAGCGAGGAGTCTTAGGCAGTGTCTCGGTACGCAAGTACTTATCGAGTGTTCGTGTTTGCAGTGTGCTGCGGTCGAGGTAAACGCGCCATAAGCCACTTTGCTCGGCGAAGGTGAACTTAGTTTGGCCTGTAACCGATTCCCAGTAATTCAGGGCGCTGGTCATGGCTTCAACCAGCACTTCACGCATAATATCTTGCTTAGATTTGCTATCCCCGGCGACACGGTCTGCCAGTCGGGTAAACTCACCACCAAGCTCTTTGAGCTCTTGTAACTTGGCTTTGTCGCCCTCAAAGGCAAAGCTAGACAGCGCTTCAATTGCGGTCTCCAGATTGTTGATACGGCCTGCGTTGATGCTGCCACCTACGTTGAATATGTACATTGAACGTAAGCCAGAGCCTTGAGGTAGCTTCAATATATCGGCAGACAGGTGCTGTCTGACATCTTCTACGTAGACATCAATATTGCCGCAATAATGCTCCTGTTCTACGTTGAGGAACTTAGGAGCAATAAGCTCATCAGCACTTGAGCGCTTCAGCTGTTCCGTTGAACGCTTAAATAGCTTAGAAGCGGCCTCATTGGCGAAGCGAATCTTATTGTCTTCTCGAACACAGATAATCGCTTCTGGTGCCGTTTCCAACTGCTCTAGCAGGCGGCCCTGAGTTTCCAGCAGACTTGCTTCAACCATTGCACGATGTTTAAGTTCAAGCTGTAACTGTTGATTCTCAAGCCGGCGCTGTTCCGCTTTACTTGCGGTTAAATGAGCAATAATTCGAGCGGCTAACTCTTGCTTGTTAAATGGTTTAGACAGGTAGTCGTTGGCACCTGCATTAAAGCCACGAATTCGATCATCTGTCTGGTTAAGCGCGGTAAGCATAATTACAGGCAGTGCCGCGTGATCATAGCTTTTACGCAGTGTTTCACATACCTGATATCCGCTCATACCTGGCATCATGATGTCGAGTAGTAGCAGTTCTGGTTTCTCTTTCTCTACCGCTTCTAAGGCTTCGTGTCCATCCTTAGCCGTTCTTACGCGATAACCTTCAAGACGCAAGAAACTATCGAGTACGCGCAGGTTTACTGGCTCATCATCGACAACCAGGAGTAACGGGCCATCAGGATTTTCCGGCAGACTCACGGGCTCGGCGAACTCGACTTCACCACTCTCAGGAGCTTTAAAGTGTGGCGCCTCGTAGTGGTTAGCGTCTTGAATTTGCTGCTCACTAGCGACTGGTAAAGTGAAGCTGAAAGTAGTACCGACCATAGGCTGGCTGCTGACATACAGAGAACCTTGCATCAACTCGATTAGCTGACGGCTGATTGATAAGCCAAGACCTGCACCTTGACGGTAACGACTTGAATCACTGCCTGCCTGAATCAAAGGTTCGAAAATATGCTCCAGTTGATCAGCAGGGATCCCCTGACCTGTATCGACCACCTGAACTCGAATCTGGTCGTCAACAACGTTGGCTGAAATTACGATCTTGCCTTCGCTGGTGTATTTAATTGCATTACCAACCAGGTTATATAGCACTTGCTCAAGTCTTTGCGGGTCGGCGCTAACCCAAACAGGCTCAGCTGGCACCTGATTGATAATCCGAATCGGCTTATTGCCTAATAGATGAGACGAGAGTTCGAGAACCAAGCGGGTTGAACCCGATAAATCCACCGCACTGGTTTCAATATCCAGATTGCCATAACGCATCTTGTGATAATCGAGCAGGTCATCAACCAGAGTTGCGAGGCGCTGGCCACTACTGATGATGATATCTAACTGATATTTATGTTCAGCGGTAATAGGACCATTGGCTCCAGAGGCGAGGGCTTCAGCAATACCTACCATCCCATGCAGCGGCGTACGCAGTTCATGAGAAGTGGTTGCGAGGAACTCATCTTTAAGCTTGTTCGCAAGTTGCAACTCTTCGTTTTGCTTCTGAATCAGTTTCAGGTTGCTTTCCAGCTCTTCGTTCTGATCTTTGATAAGTAAGATTTTTTCACGAATTGAACGTTGCATACGTTCAAAACTGACTGCAAGACGGCCGATCTCATCTTTACGCTGAGTGTTGATCATATCCGCATCAAGGTCGCCGGCAGAGACTTTTTCCGCAGCCCAGGTCAGCTTAAGCAGTGGGGAAGTGATAAAGTTGGACAGGTAATGAGAAGCCATGACAACCAGCAGAATCGCAGTCAGCATGGCGAAGATAAATACTGTCTCTAATTGGTGAACACGCGCAAAGGCGACACTTTCAGGGACTTCCACCACCAGAGCCCAGTCGATACCCTTGACGGAGATCGGTGCATAGGCGGCAATGATTGCTTCATTTTCAGTGTTGGAATAGGTGCCAAAACTGGTTGCGCCAGCTAGGGCTAAATCGACGACTTGACGGCTTTTATCAATGTCTTGCTGTTGATACGCCATCGTACGAGACTGATGATCTCCACCAACCAATAACGTCTTCATTGATGGGATGTTTTTGGTATCGGCAATCAACTTGGTTATGCCGTTATTTGGCAAGCGGAACATAGCGTAACTATGCAGGTAGCCTTGCTGTACAATGGGTGCACCCAGCCAGGCGACGGATTTCCCCTGCTCTTGAGAAAAGTCAGAAATGATAACCGGGGTAAAATCCTCGTTGGTTTTACGTTTTTCCGTCACCAAACTGCGCAGTTTGCTAAAGGTCTGACCCAGATTAGCATCCTTGTATTTGCCCGTGAGCAGGTTGGTACCGAAGTTGTCATTCTTATAGATAGAGTAGGTGACGTTACCTTCACGATCGACCAGCAAAATATCGTCAAAATCAGAACGTTTTAGTAGTTCAAGATAGGCCCAGTGGTAGCGCTTATGTAGCAGTCGGTAACGTTCGGTGCCATTGAACAGACTCGATTGGGGCAGAATTGACGTTTTTATCTGATCGCCAGAACCCTGAATATAACGTTTTTGCGCATACTCACGTGCTTGATCAATATCCAGACCTAAGCTGCGAAACGCGTTGACCAGACCGTAGAAACGGCCACCACTGGCATAGGCAAGCTCTGAGCGAACGAAGCCCATAACCTCTGACTCTTTAGCATAGAGGTAGTCGACCACTTGCTGCTGTTTACTATCGCGAACAGAAACCAGGTGAAGGGTACTCTGCTCCTGTAAGTCTTTAGTGTGTGATTGCAAAAAGAAGATAGCGATGACAGTAAGAGGCGTAATACTTAAAGCAAGAAAAGCCAGCATCAATGTGCTTTGAAGACGCTTAAATTTCTGTTTCCGATACAACTTAAACATGATCTAAATAGAATTTCCGAGAGTTCGGCTTATAGGTTGAGGCTTGAAACCTGTAAGCGAGATAAAAACGTTATTTTCCTATAGTGACAAAATTAACGAGTTTTTTTACTTTGACAAGTAAGTTGCAAGGAAAGCGTGGAGAAAGGCGCAGTTTTTACTGAGGGAGGGGAGATTATGCCCAATCCTTGCTGAGAATTGGGCAGTAAAGTTACTTCTTCGCGTGATAAATAGCGAATTTGTTGGTCTTATTTAGCGTCTCGCAATTACTGAAAGCCTGCTCAATAATTGGCTGATATTTTAGGAAGCTGTTAGCCACGATAAATAGCTGCCCCTGACTGTTCTGATATTGAGGCGCTTTAGCCAGTAGTGTTTCGGTTGCACTGTAGCTGGTATCTAAACCCGCATGGAAAGGCGGATTACTAATGATGTAATCGTAATCTTTGCTGGTATCAGAGTAGACATCTGAAGCAAAGACGCGGCCAGTTAAGCCATTAGCCGCTAAGGTTGCCTGACTAGAAGCAACGGCTAGAGCGCTGATATCACACATTTCTAGCTCGATAGTTGGATTGAGTAGTGCCATCACTGAGCCGATAACTCCTGCACCACAACCAAAGTCGAGAACTTTGCCTTTCAGTTCAGGCAAGGTGTCCAATAGTAGCTTACTACCGATATCAAACTCACCGTGACTGAATACGCCCGGCAAACTCTTGATGGTTAATGTGCTCTCTTTGTAGCTAACCTGGTAGGTCTTGTACCAGTCATCCAGGTTGAAAGAGTCTGGAGCCTGAGTACATTGTCCCCAATAAAATGAGCAGCGACGGGCGGAGTCATATTTGGTAATCGGGCCATAGGCCTTAAACATTTTTTCTATGCTTTTGATGCCTGAACGGTTTTCACCAACAACGACGATTTCAGTCTCTGGGCCGAGCTTAGCCATTAACATCGCCAACAGAAACTCAGCTTCTGCTTTCGCTTTAGGCCAGTAGAGCAACACCATATCTGCTTGTGTCTGTTGTGAGAACTCTGCACCAAACACACTACTAACCTGAGAGTAAGATTCAAGCTGGCGGTGGTAGCCATAGTTAGTCGTAAAGACTGTGACTGATTGACAGTGGTTAGCCAGTTCGACAGGAAATAGGTCTTCAGCTTCTCCAGCTACAAGAACGTGCTTACCTTCAAAGTAGGCTAGCTGTCGCTGGGCAATTTGGCTTGGCGCGATATAAGCAGACATAAAGAACTCAGTAGAAAAAAATGAGGGAGGATTTTCGCACAATCCTCCCTCATCTTGAAGTAATAAACTGTTTTGCCGGTTAACTACGATCTTGTTGATCTAAGAAGCCCTGGAACTCTTCTTCATAGATATTGAACAACACCATAGTAACGGCAAAGATGATCGGACCGTAGATCAGGCCAATTAAGCCAAATAAGTGTAGACCACCCAGCAGCGAGAAGAAGATCATCAAGGTGTTCATTCCAGCACTACCTTGCATCAGGAACGGACGCAGTAAGTTATCAATTGAACCAACAACAGCGACGCTCCAGACCGTCAGGAAGATAGCCCAGGTCGTATCACCTGTCAGGAACAAGTAGATAGCCGCTGGGATCCAGATTAATGCGGTTCCAACGACAGGAATAAAGGATGCAAAACCCATCATGGTACCCCAGAAAAGTCCCGGGAAGCCTGCCAGCCACATACCAATACCGCCAGCAAAACCTTGAGCAATAGCAGTCAGGAATGAACCCATCACTGCCGATTTCGCTACTTGTTCAACTTCATCAAGCAGTTTGTCTTCCTGACTACGGGATAGCGGAAGGATATGACGTATTGCACTAATAATTTTGTCGTGATCACGAAGCAGGAAGAACAACACGAACAACATCAGGAAGAAGTCCATCAGGAAGTTGGTTGCGTCACCCAAAATCTTGGCACTGATGCCAACCAGATTACTACCAAAGCTTGTGGCAAACTGAGCAACCTTCTGTGCGATCTCTTGTGGCTCTATAGTGTCAAAAGGTAAGTAAGTATTTACTAGTGATAAGCTCTTCACAACCCAAGGGTGTTCAAAAATGGTCTGAATACCACCGTGTGTGACCCATTGGTAGACATTTTGTGAGAATGCAGAACCTTGTTGCACGATGGCAGCAAAGACAAACAGCAAAGGGAAAACAATGATAAATGTCAGCACAATACATGAGAGCAGTGACACCGTATTTTTGTGTTTTGGCAGTTTTCGTTCAATCCACTCGTGAATAGGGAACATCAACAGTGAGATGATAAAGGCCATCACGATCGAATTGATGTAAGGCTCTACCAGTAAGAAGCAGGCGAACGCTGCAGCCAATAGGGCGATAACAAGTACCCAGTGGCTGGAGGTTATTTTAATTTTATCTGACACAATCTTGTCCAATTGTTTGACGATGTATCAGTATAATGGCTTTAAAACAGGCAGTTATCAATCGAGAATCAGATAAGTATCAGAGGTGAGTCAAAACATGGGATGCTGTGATAATGACAAAGGTTGTAAGTCGGCGGCAAAAAGTAAACCGTCGATACCTTGGTTTGCTTTATTAATGGCAGGGCTAGCGATACTAGTGCTGTACTACTGGCAATAAAAAAGGCTGCGTAATGCAGCCTTTTTTATTAGTAACTTAAATTAAGCTTCGTTTGCGATGATAGCAAAACAGCGGTCTGCTGCTTCTAATGTCGCTTCGATCTCTTTGCTGCCGTGAGCCAGAGAAGTGAAGCTTGCTTCAAACGCTGATGGAGCCAGGTAAACACCGTGCTCTAGCATTAGGTGGAAGAAGCGCTTAAAGCGTTCGATGTCACACTTAGTCACGTCTTCGTAGCTTGTGATGGTCTCTTGGTCAGTAAAGAAGAAACCGAACATACCACCTACCTGATTTACCACTAGTGGAATGCCGTGGTTACCAGCAAGCTCTTTGAAGCCGTCTGCTAGCTGCTTAGTTTTAGATGCCAGACGCTTTTCGTTGCCTTCTTCTTTCAGAAGATTCAGACACGCGAAGCCTGCCGCCATCGCCACTGGGTTACCAGAAAGGGTACCAGCTTGGTAAACAGGACCGGTTGGAGCGATGTGCTGCATTACTTCTTTACGGCCGCCAAATGCGCCAACTGGCATGCCGCCACCGATCACTTTACCCAGAGTCGTCAGGTCTGGCTTGATGTTGTAGTAACCTTGTGCGCCGCCCAGAGCCACGCGGAAACCAGTCATTACTTCATCAAAAATAAGTAGTGCGCCTTCTTCATCACAGATTTGGCGCAGGCCTTCGTGGAAGCCTTCTACCGGTGGAATACAGTTCATGTTGCCAGCAACAGGTTCAACGATAATACACGCGATTTCACCTTTGTTAGCCGCAAACAATTCACGAACAGAGTCTAAATCGTTGAAGGTTGCAGTTAGTGTGTGCTTAGCAAAGTCTGCTGGAACACCCGGAGAACTTGGCTGACCAAGAGTCAACGCGCCTGACCCCGCTTTAACTAGCAAGCTGTCTGCGTGGCCATGGTAACAACCTTCGAACTTCATGATCTTATCGCGACCTGTGTAACCACGTGCCAGACGAATCGCACTCATGGTCGCTTCTGTACCAGAGCTCACCATACGAATCTGTTCCATTGATGGGACGAGTTCAGACACGAGTTCTGCCATCGCGATTTCCATCTCAGTTGGAGCGCCAAAGCTTAGACCGCGTTGTGCTGCATCAATCACTGCTTCGCGGATTACTGCGTGGTTGTGCCCTAGAATCATCGGTCCCCAAGAACCTACATAATCAATGTACGCTTTGCCGTCAGCATCAAAAATCAGCGGGCCATCTGCTCGCTCAACGAAAATCGGTGCGCCACCAACGCCGTTGAATGCACGTACAGGAGAGTTAACGCCGCCAGGAATAGTCTGTTGCGCTTTCTCGAATAGATCTGCGGATTTGGTCATGGGGTATCCTCTTTTGATTGCTCGGACCAATTTGGCTGGCATTGTACCTGTCGATTCCCATTCAATAAAACGCTTTGCAGCACATTCTGAGTACTTTCACGGCAAATAAAGCAGAATTAGGACAAAAAATCGCTTCAAAAGTGGTGAATACTTGAACGCTTCACTCAGGTATTAGATAATCACCGCTAATATTAAAAGATGAAGTGCCAGATGGTCATGCCAATCTGGACACAGACGACTGAGAGAGATCATCGTGAGCGAAGTAAATATCCCACTAACATTTTCAGATGCAGCGGCTCAGCGAGTAGGTGCATTGATTGCAGAAGAAGAGAATCCGAACCTGAAACTGCGAGTTTACATTACTGGCGGTGGCTGTAGCGGTTTTCAGTATGGTTTTACCTTTGATGAGAACGTTAACGAAGGGGATACAACCATTGTAAACAGTGGTGTGACTCTAGTTGTAGACCCAATGAGCCTGCAGTATTTGGTTGGTGGTCAGGTTGACTACACTGAAGGGCTTGAAGGTTCTCGTTTCTTCGTTAATAACCCTAATGCAACGACAACATGTGGTTGTGGCGCATCATTTAGCGTTTAATTCATTCTGTTTAGGCTGCAGGTCCTCTGTAGCCTATTCTTGATCCTCTGCCTGCTTTCCTTTACTCATCTATCCAGAAACTGAGATCTAAGATAAATAGTAATTAATGCTATTTTATTTTTGCTTGGTTAATTTATATCCTAATTGATACATTCGTAGCAGGGTTCTGCGAATCGCTATATCGACAACGTACAGCTTTATGTTGCTGTATTTACTTGTTTTGGACGTGATATAGAAATAATAAGGATAGTTATGGCTAGTTTTTCTCCGCTGCGTTTTCTCGCGGTTAGACCTTATCTGGTATCACTAATATTAGTGCTGCTCCTTTCTCTCTGGCTTGGAATAGGGATGCTTAACGCTCAAGATTCCACTCCCCACAACGATACTGAAGAGATTCCATTAGCCAAAGTGCAGTTCACCTCCTTTGTCGCTGAAGCAACTCATAAAACCATTGAGCTCTATGGTCGCACGGCACCAAATAAGCAAGCGAAGCTTGGAGCTGAAATTGCAGGAAAAATCACTCAGCTTAAAGTCACCAAAGGGGACAGCGTCAAACAAGGACAAGAGATCGCTCTTATTGATAAAGGTGACTTAGGCATTCAGCTTCAGCGTGCACAGGCATTACTTAAGGTTAAAGAGAAAGAGTTCAAAGCGGCGCAATCTCTCAAAAGCAAAGGCCTGCAAGGTGAAGTGGCATTCAGCACAGCGCAGGCTGGTTTAGTTGAAGCTAAAGCTATGGTAAGTAATGCCAGAATTGCTTTGCGTAATACTTCTGTCAAAGCCCCGTTTACTGGCATTGTTGATCATCTTTTTATTGAAAAAGGTGACTTTGTCGGTGTCGGCGATCCTGTCGCCACCTTGCTTGATTTAAGCCAGATTGTTATTGAAGCGGACGTCAGTGAGCGACATATTCAAGCGCTACAACTTAACCAAGAGGCGAGTATTCGCTTTATTAATGGTAGTGAGGCGGTTGGTAAAGTGCGATACATCTCGCGAGTCTCGTCACCCGCGACCAATACCTTTCCTATTGAGATTGAACTCGCAAATCCGGGGCAGAAAATTCCGGCAGGTGTGAGCGCTGAAGTCGGTTTGAATCTGCAGGATCAGCTAGCGGTAAAGATTACTCCTGCAATGTTGGCATTGGATGAGGCAGGTAACTTAGGGGTAAAAACCTTAGTGGCTAAGCATGTAAATTTTGTTCCGATTCAACTGGTTAAAGCAGAGCAAGACGGTGTGTGGCTGACGGGATTAGGTGAGCAAGTTGACATCATCACGACAGGGCAGGGTTTCGTGCGCGACGGTGATGCGGTTATCGCGACCGAGCAAAGTAGATAGGAGCCCGCACTATGTTTGCATTGATTGATGCGGCACTGTCTCGCACAAGAACCATGATGGTACTTTTGGTGTTCATTCTTCTCGCTGGAGCGGGGACTTATGTCACCATCCCGAAAGAGTCGAGCCCGGATATTACCATTCCGATTATCTACGTTTCGGTTGGTCACCAGGGGATCTCGCCTTCAGATGCAGAGCGATTGCTAGTTCGACCTATCGAACAAGAGCTGAGAGCAATTGAAGGTGTTAAAGAGATGACTTCGACAGCGTCTGAAGGCCATGCTTCAGTGATGCTCGAGTTCAGTGTCGGTGTTGACCTTAATAAGGCGATGGCGGATGTTCGTGAAGCCGTCGACTTAGCTAAACCTAAATTACCGAGTGACAGTGACGAACCGACGGTTAACGAAGTCACCTTAGCTTCAGAAGAGCCTGCACTTTCAATTGTACTTTACGGCACGGTGCCTGAACGCACCATTGTTCAGGTCGCACGCCAGTTAAGAGATAAGCTGGAAAGCTATCGTCAGATCCTTGAAGTCGATATTGCCGGTGATCGAGAAGACATCGTAGAGATCATCGTCGATCCACTGTTGATGGAAAGCTATGGTCTCGATCAGGGTGATATTTACAACCTGATTGCACTCAACAACCGAGTAGTAGCGGCCGGTTTTGTTGATACTGGCTATGGTCGCTTTTCGGTAAAAGTCCCGTCAGTATTTGACTCACTAAAAGATGTGTTAGAACTGCCTGTCAAAGTCGAGGGTAAGCAAGTTATTACCTTCGGTGATGTGGCAACGGTAAGACGAGCATTTCGCGACCCGGAGAGCTATGCCCGTTTGGATGGCAAATCCGCAGTCGTATTGGATGCCAAGAAACGTGCTGGTGAAAATATTATTGAGACAGTCGCGTTAATCAAGGCGGTATTGGAACAAGCGCAGCAGCGTCCAGACTGGCCGAATAACCTGATGGTTAAATACACTTGGGATCAGTCGAAAGACGTTAAGATGATGCTCAGTGATCTGCAGAACAATATCTTATCTGCCATCATTTTGGTGGTGATTGTGATTATCGCGATTCTTGGCGTACGCACAGCGCTATTGGTTGGTATATCGATACCGGGCTCTTTCCTGACCGGTTTATTAGTCCTGTCAGTATTTGGACTCACCATCAATATCGTGGTGCTGTTCTCGCTAATTATGGCGGTCGGTATGCTGGTGGACGGAGCCATCGTTGTCACTGAGTTTGCTGACCGAAGGATGCAGGAAGGGACTCCGAGGCGAGAAGCGTATCGCGATGCCGCTAAACGCATGGCGTGGCCAATCACGGCTTCGACGGCGACGACATTAGCAGCGTTCGCGCCGCTATTATTCTGGCCTGACGTCACTGGCGAATTTATGAAGTACCTGCCATTGACTCTGATCGCTACGTTAAGTGCCTCTCTGGCAATGGCGCTGTTACTGGTTCCTGTGCTGGGTAGTCTTATTGGTCGACCACAGCATGTGACTAAAGCGCAGCGAGAAAAAATGGTTGCTCTGCATGATGGTGATTTCTCTAAGGCGACAGGCATTACTAAACTCTATTTCCATACCTTGGATATTGCGTTAAAGCATCCGCTAAAAATCCTTTTCAGTGCGATTCTACTCGCGATAGGTGTGGGCTTTACCTATGCCAAAGCTGGACTGGGTGCAGAGTTTTTCCCCGAAGTGGATCCCCCTTTCTTCACCGTAAAAGTGCGCTCTTATGGTGACCTGTCATTAGACGAAAAAGATGTCATTATGCGTGATATCGAATCTGTCATGCTGGGCCACGATGAGTTTGAAAGTGTCTACACTCGCACTGGTGGTGATGACGAGATTGGACAGATCCAGATTACACCCGTTGATTGGCAGTATCGTCGTAAGGTCAAAGAGATCATCGAAGAGCTCAAGCAACAAACGGATAATTACGCAGGAGTGGAAATTGAGTATAAGTTCCCTGATGCGGGTCCTCCGGTCGAGCATGATTTAGTGATTGAGATGTCCGCGCGTATACCGAGCCAGTTAGATGCGGCTGCCAAACAGGTCAGACACTGGGCAGACAACTACCCGGCATTCACCAACTTAAGCGACACTTCAAGTAAAGAGGGGATTGACTGGCAGATTGATATTCGTCGTGATGACGCATCCCGCTTTGCTGCCGATGCAACTCTGGTCGGTAACACGGTTCAGTTTGTCACTAATGGCCTGAAAATTGGTGACTATCTCCCGGATGATGCCACCGAAGAGGTCGACATCTTAGTACGCTATCCGCAAGAGAAGCGCGATATTGGACGCTTTGATCAACTGCGTGTGAAAACCCCGGCTGGTTTAGTACCGATCACTAACTTCGCAACGATTGTTCCAGAACATAAGCAGGATACTATCCGCCGTATTGATGGCCATCGGGTGATCAATATTATGGCGGATATGAAAGAGGGCTATAATCTGGCGCTCGAATTGCCAAAGATTGAACAGGCGGTGGCAGAGTTAGGCTTACCAAATGGGGTCGAGTTCAAAATCCGCGGCCAGAATGAAGAGCAGGAAAACTCCTCTGCCTTCTTGCAGAACGCTTTCTTAGTGGCTTTGGTGGTTATGGCACTGATTCTGATCACGCAGTTTAATAGTTTCTATCAAGCCTTCTTGATCCTTAGTGCGGTGCTGTTTTCTACCGTAGGGGTATTTGTTGGCCTTCTGATCTTCCAGAAACCGTTCGGCATTATTATGTCGGGGATTGGGGTAATCGCTCTGGCTGGTATCGTGGTTAACAACAATATTGTCTTGATCGATACCTACAATCAGTTACTTAAACGCGGTTTAGATAAACGCGAAGCGATTCTGCGTACCGGTGTACAACGTCTTCGTCCGGTAATGCTGACAACCGTCACGACGATATTAGGTCTGTTACCTATGGTGCTGGAGATGAACATTGACCTGATTAACCAGAAGATCGAGTTTGGTGCGCCAAGTACTCAGTGGTGGTCGCAACTGGCGACGGCGGTAGCGGGAGGATTGGCATTCGCAACCGTATTAACTCTGGTACTCACTCCCTGCTTGCTGATGTTGGGCAGGGTGCACAAGGTCGAAGAACAAGCTAATACGATTATTGAAGCTGAATAAACGACAAAGGCCCGCATGATACGGGCCTTTGTTTTTATGGTGTAGCGAGTAACTCACCGTAGCGATCTAATTTGTCGAGACGAATCTTGGCATTGGCAATAAAGGTTGTTTTGGCTTTGCCAGTCAGAGACTTAGATTGTGGCAGTTTGACCGTTCTGGCGTTTTTGTGCACGCCGTTAACCAGGAATTCATAGTGTAGGTGAGGTCCCGTAACACGTCCTGTACCACCCAGAGTACCAATGGTCTGGCCCTGTTTAACGCGCTGGCCTGTTTTCACGGTACGCTTGGTTAAGTGAAGGTACTTGGTAATGTAGGTATTACTGTGTTTGATAAACACATAGTTACCGTTGAACTGGTTGTAACTCGACTTCTGAACAATACCGTCACCCGCAGCCCAAATCGGTGTACCGACTGGCGCCGCGTAGTCTGTACCGCGGTGCGCACGCACTTTACCTGTAACTGGGTGGCGGCGAGTAGGGTTGAAGTTAGACGTCACGCGGCGGAAATCGAGCGGAGAACGTAGGAAGGCTTTCTTCATAGCGCGTCCATTCTCGTCATAATAATTGCCTGTCTTATCATCTAAGATGGCTTTAAAGGTATCACCCTGGTTGGTGAAAATCGCAGCGATGATCCTTCCCCGGCCTACGACTTCACCTTCAACGACTTTTTCCTGATAGAGAATTCTGAAGTTATCACCACTACGAATATCGAGAGCGAAGTCGATATCCCAACCGAAAATACCAGCCAGCTCCATAATCTGGTTTGCGGTCAATCCTGCATTCATACCAGCGTTCCAGAAGTTAGAGGTAATATCCGCTTCTGCATAGTTGTACTGATAATGGACTTCTTTTTTATCGATTGAAGAGCTGTAGCCTTTGTCTGACTTAGTGACAAGGAAGGTTTCGTAGGCGTTGATTTTGCGTTTAATCTGAATCAGTTGATTATCAGCATCAAAGCCCAGTTCGAATGCATCACCGGGTTTAACTCGGGTGAGCTGGCGCTCGATATCTTTATTGGTTGAAGTGAGCTGATAGAGCAAACGAGACGAGAGGCCGGCACGTTGGAATAGCAGGGCCATACTGTCACCTGAGCCAATAGTGTGTTTCTCCCAGCGTAAAACCGCCATTGGGGGCACAGATTCTTGTAACGCAAGTTGTTTAGCATCAATCGATAACGGGTAGGCCTTGCCTACTTGATAGTTGCTCTCCTCCTGACGGAGATCTTTAGGAGCAGGTAAGAATAGCGCGATAACAATAAATGCACTGAAAAAGGCGATAAGGGCTCGATGAATCCAAGGTAGTCGAGCGAAAAGAGACAACATCTTATGTCCGTTCTAAAAAATTCAGTAAAAAAGCTTAGCTGTTTAGTCTAACTGGTTTCAAAAAGCATCGCTATTCAAGTAAGATGGCAAACTAACAAATTTTTGCCAAATCTGTGGGAGTGAACAAGAATGGCGAGCATTGAAGCTGCACTAGCCGAGATTAAGCGCGGTGTTGATGAACTGATTCCAGAAGAAGAACTGATTGCTAAGCTGAAAGAGGGGCGTCCTCTTCGCATTAAATTGGGTGCCGATCCAACGGCTCCTGATATCCACTTGGGCCATACTGTTATTTTTAACAAGTTGCGTGCATTTCAGGAACTAGGTCACGACGTTACCTTCCTGATCGGCGACTTTACCGCAATGGTTGGTGACCCAACAGGTAAAAACAGCACTCGTCCTCCTTTAAGCCGTGAAGATGTGCTGCGCAATGCGGAAACGTATAAAGAGCAAGTATTCAAGATCTTAGATCCAACTAAGACCAAAATTCAGTTTAACTCTGAGTGGTTATCTGAATTAGGTGCTGAAGGCATGATCCGTCTGGCGGCGAACCAGACAGTTGCGCGTATGCTAGAACGTGATGACTTTAAGAAGCGCTATGCAGGCGGTCAGCCAATTGCTATCCATGAGTTTATGTATCCACTCCTACAAGGTTATGACTCAGTAGCAATGGAAACTGACGTTGAGCTAGGCGGTACTGACCAGAAGTTCAACCTGCTAATGGGTCGTGAGCTGCAAAAAGCCAACGGTCAAAAGCCACAGGTTGTACTAATGATGCCACTTCTCGTTGGTCTGGACGGCGAGAAGAAGATGTCTAAGTCGGCGAATAACTACATTGGTATCAGCGAAGCGCCAAGTGAGATGTTCGGTAAGATCATGTCTATCTCAGATGACCTGATGTGGAACTACTATGACCTGCTGTCATTCCGTCCACTAGACGAAGTTGCTCAACTGAAAGCAGACGTTGCTGCGGGTCAGAACCCACGTGACGTTAAAGTGGCACTAGCGAAAGAGATCATCGCTCGTTTCCATAGCCAGGCTGACGCAGATGCTGCAGAGCAAGAGTTCGTAAACCGTTTTGCCAAGAACCAAATCCCTGACGAGATGCCAGAGTTTGAGTTCGAAGCGGGTCTACCAGTGAGTAACCTTCTTAAAGAAGCTGCACTATGTGCATCTACGTCAGAAGCGATGCGTATGGTTAAGCAGGGCGCAGCTAAGATTGACGGCGAGAAAGTGGCTGACTCTAAGTTTGCACCACAAGCAGGTACCTACGTATTCCAGGTTGGTAAGCGTAAGTTTGCTCGTATTACGATCAAATAGTAATTAATTGAAATTACTGTGAATTAAAGCGCCTTTCAGGCGCTTTTTTTATGTTTGTTAGCTAACTTATAGTCAGGTCAAATGTTACTCATTTTTTTGCAAAATTGACTGGTTTTCGCTGGTGAGTTTGTTACTATGCCCCCGCTGCCAGCTAGGCAGTTTATTCGGAGACTTTTATGAACAATATCGACCATCCTCCTAGTATGAAAGGGGAAAAATAATCCGCTTCGGTATTGTCGTCTCACGTCTCTGCCTTAGTGGTAGAGCATCTTTTCTTTCGAATAGCATCCTCACGTTTTTCTCCTCTAAATTCTAGAATCAACACAGTATCTTCACTTGCGTAATGGCGGGTGATGTCAGCATATTATTTGCCAATAAATCGCTGTGTTTGATGGTCGTTACCTACTGCCAATCGGGAGATTCGCCATGACGGTAATGAGCAATACTTATATCGAAAACACTCCGCACTTTTCTCATGAAGAGATCGGTGCAGCTCGTAATGCTTTTTTGCAGTACGAGCAACAACAGCAGGTTCACCTGCTGACTGTGATGCCAGTTGAAGAAGCAGTCGCGATTTTACATCACTGCTCTGTTGGTTATGTACAACGGCTGATATCAGCATTAGAAGTTGAGGGGCATGACAAATTGGCGCGTCACTACGCGCACCAGCTTGGCTTTATCCATTCTGAAGTAGAAACGTCGAGCAGCTATCTTGATACCTCAGTAATAGGGCATGTTAAACAGCGCATTGGCTGGATTATTTCTCTGGCACTGCTGGGAATCGTTTCTGGCCTGATTATCTCTCATTATGAAGATACGTTGAGTCAACTGGTTCTGTTAGCGATCTACATGCCAGTGATTGCTGCCGCAGGTGGTAATACCGGAACTCAGGCGGCGACGCTTGTGATTCGAGCATTGGCCACTGGTGAGCTTAGAAAACGTCAATGGCTAGCGGTATTTTGGAAAGAGAGCAGAGTCGCGCTCTGCTTAGCGTTAGCGATTGCTTTGGTGATTGTTGGTCGGATTCTGCTTTTCAGTGACGCGAGTGGTACCGGCGGTTTTGAGCTCAATACCATCGCCTTAGCTATCGCGGTGGCGCTGTTTATTCAGGTGACCATGTCGACCACGCTAGGCGGTTTGCTGCCGATTGTGGCGCGAGCATTTAAACTGGACCCAGCAGTCTTGGTGAGTCCAGTGCTTGCCTCAATCGTTGATATATCGGGGATGTGGATTTACTTCACTGTTGTGAATTACTTTTTAGGCATTGCCTGACTAAATCTCACCACATCCTGATAGAACAGGGTTTCAAACTTAGTAATAGGAGCGATGGTCGGTGGAGCATCGCTCTTTACTTTTGGAGGGTGGTAGTCAGCAACAAACTGAACAAACAGAGTGCTTGGGTTACCATTCTTGTCTAAGCCATAGCCTGCCATGTTGTAGCTACCATAGAGAGAACCGCTTTTCGCGATCAACTCTCCCTTTACAGGGGACTTACGCATACTGCGACGATACTTAAGCGTACCGTTAGTGCCAGATTTTGGCATCAGTGCAATCAGGCCCAACTGTTTGTCATGTTTCCAGATATAACGCAGAACCGCCGCCATATTCTGGCTGGTAAAGCGGTTATTTCGTGACAAGCCAGAGCCATCTGCCATTGGGGTATGCTGTAAATCTATTCCAGTGTGAGCGAAAAGGATCTGTTTGATTGCTTTGGTGCCATTGCCAAAGCTACCTGGCTGAACAAAGAACTTAGCTCCAAGCGTTTTTGTCAGGTTATCAGCGATAAGGTTGTCTGATTTTTTTAGCATTGTCTCAAGCAGCTCGGGCAGATCTGCCGACTGATGGGTTGCCAACACTTTTCCCGTTTGCTGTGGAGCCCCAATTTTTATATTGCCTGCCAGCTCAATATCGAGCTGGTTAAGCAGAGTGTGAACAATACGCTGGGTATAGAGTGCCGGATCTTGCACGGCGAACTTTAGTGGCAGAGGCTTGCTGCGGCTCTGTAAGCAGCCTTGAAGCTGATAGTGGTTGTCTGGTGAGGAAAGTAACTCTAAATCACATTGAGAGCCCTCTTGCTCAGCTTTAGAGACAGTTTTAGCTTGTGTGGTAACGTAAATTGGCTGATGTTCAGGAACATAAACCCGAGTTTTGCCATCCTGCTGGGTGTAGATCGAGGCCTGCACACAGTTTTCATCCAATGAGATAGCGCTGGCTGGGGCGCTATAACATACACCAAGAATATCCCATGGCCAGCCAACAGCACGCTCATAACCGGTGAAAGCACTGTTATCGAGCCACAGATCGCCTTCAATACGTTTTAACCCTTTGCCGCGAGCCTGAGTAAACAGCTGTTTTAGATCGGCGCTAGACAAGGTCGGGTCACCACTAAAACGAATAACACTATCTTTGCCCACTTTTTCCAGCTTGGTCTGGTAATGAAACTGGTCTCCCAACTCTAATTTAGCGGCGAGCGCAGTGACAATTTTCAGTGTGCTGGCGGGGGGAAAGAGTTGATTCTGGTTAGCAGACTGTTGGTAATGTTGCTGCTCTTGTAGGCTATCAACACGCAGCGCTGCCCGGCTGCCTAACGGCAACTCGTTTAATGGTGCGTAAGCGGAGACTTGCGAAGATAAAGTTGTCGCCGCAAAAACGAGTAGTGAGATGAAAACTGAGCGTTGCATAGTGATAGATTTCGCAAGTCGTGGGTTAGAAAACAGAGTATAGCGAGTAAAAAAAACGCCCGCTATAGAGCGGGCGTCTTAGATTCTTGACTTCAGGTCAGGAATTAGAAGTCGTAACGTAGACCTAGAGCGATCTCGTCTTCAGCGTCTGCTTTAGTGATACCTTTAGCAGCATCAACGTCTAGCAGGTTGAAGTTGTACGATACGTAACCACGGAAGTTAGGCTTGAAGTAGTAAGTTGCATCGATTGCAACGTTGTCTGCTTCGTCAGTCTTCACGCTAGAAGCTTTAGATTCTAGGTAGTTGTATGTCGTTGTGAATACAGTTTGGCCCATAGTGTAAGCCGCTGCGAATTCGTAACCAGTTAGGTCAGTTTTGTCGCCAGTTGTTTTGTCTTTGTCTTGACCGTCAACGAAAGTACCTGCGAAGTATAGGTCGTTGATTGCGTAAGAAGCAGCAAGCATGTACTGGTTACGTTCAGTAAGTTGGTCGAACGTACCTTCAGTTACAGTATCTAGGTACTGGTTGCCGTCTGCGTAACCTGCACCTAGTTTAAGACCAGTGTCGCCGATTGCGTAGATTGCAGATAGAGAGTAGCCGTCAGCGTTGTTGTCGCCGTAGCCATCTACACCTTTGTTTTCTGCATCAGCAAAACGGTAGCTAGCTTTAACGCCTAGGTCAGCAAATTGGCCTTTGTAAGAGATCATGTTGTCTGAACGGTCAGCTACAGAGATTTTGTATGCAGCAGAGTTACCGTGGTAAGCCATGATATCAGTAAAGTCAGTGATAACGCCTAGTGCACCATCGTTTTTACCGTAAGTGATTTCACCGAATGCACCGCCAAGACCAGCGTATGCGTAACGGTTTGTTAGGCTGTCGCTGTTGCTGTCAGTACCTTGACCGTTTTCAGCAGTTGTGAATTCGCCTTCGTAGAAACCAACACCGTATAGGCCGTCAGTGATTTGAGCTTTACCTAGGAAGTTTAGACGTACACGAGTTTTGTCTTCTGCTTTGCCATCTTTAAGAGATAGACGCGCTTCAGCACGGCCGCCCATTTCGATAGAGTTACCGTCTTGGCTGTAGATTTCTGCCGCGTTTGCGCCAGTTGCCACTGCTGCAGCTGAAACTGCTAGAGCAATCAGAGTTTTGTTCATCTTATTAGTCCTAATTTACTGTCCATAAATAGTTGTTTTGCGAGTGATGACTCACTAACGGTCATCCTCTTACTAATGCCACCATGAATCAATGCTCATATGTAAGACTTCTGTCATAAATACCCAGCACCGATGACTCATAAGCGAGCAATTGGTGAGCAATGTTGTACCGCTAAAGTTCCGCTGGTAGGTAGTAAAACGATATAAAACACCTTTTTGAACACTGTTTTATTTAAGGTTAAAAAATATCAAGTGTTTGATTTTATTGGTTTAGACTTAGTTGTTGAATTTGTTGTCATTAATAATTGTTTTAGTTTTTTTTATTAACTGTTGGATCGATTGAGTGTTTTTAGACAAGCTAAAACGGTGCGGAAAGTCAGTTAAAAGCAAGGTTTGTTTACGCTGATGGATTTAAGATGATTTAGTTTCCAAGTTTGTTTACACTAGAAGAAATTGATTAGTTAACTCACTACCTAATCCAGTGGATTGGGTAGTTTTGTTTTGTCCAAAGATTGCTTTGGAATGAGGTACATAATGGAAAAAGTCCCAATGACATTGCGTGGCGAGCAAAAGCTACGTGAAGAACTAGAAAGACTATTGAAGCTTCGCCCACAGATTTCTGAAGCGATTGCTGAGGCTCGTGAACTGGGTGACCTTAAAGAGAACGCGGAATACCACGCTGCACGTGAAGAGCAGGGTATTTGTGAAGCTCAGATTCGTGATATCGAGTACAAGCTGTCTGTAGCACAAGTTATCGATGTGACTAAAATGGACAACACAGGTAAGGTAATCTTCGGTTCAACAGTGACTCTGATTGACTGTGACACTGAAGAAGAGAAAACTTACCAAATCGTCGGTGATGATGAAGCCGATATTAAAGCAGGCCGCATCTCAGTAAGTTCACCTATCGCGCGTGGTCTGATTGGTAAGATGGAAGGCGATGAAGTCGTAATCTCTACACCAGGCGGTGAACGCGATTTCGAAATCGACAGCGTAGAATACATCTAAGCCTTGATTGCGAGAGCATTCTTCGAGAGCCTAGAAAGCAAAAAGGTCGCAGCAGCGACCTTTTTTTGATGTTGCTATTGGCTAGCAATTATTTACGTGGAAGTTCGATTTTACGATCTTCAGTTTGACGGTACAGAACAAGAGTTTTACCAATTACCTGTACTTTTTCAGCGCCAGTTTCACGTACAATAGCATCAATGATCAGACCTTTAGTCTCACGGTCTTCTGAGGCTACTTTGATTTTGATTAGCTCATGGTGGTTAAGAGCAATTTCAATTTCCGCCAGAACAGCTTCAGTTAGTCCATTTGCGCCCATAAGCACAACAGGTTTTAGACTGTGCGCTAGGCCTTTTAGATGCTGCTTTTGTTTAGTGCTTAGGTTCATTACGCGGCCAATTTTCTTTACTATAAGGGTTGAAAAATACCATTTTAACGCCATCTAACCGTGAAGACTATAATTTATTGGGTTAGTTGCTCCCTCTATCTGTTAGGTAACGAATGAGTAAACAAAAACACTCGGCCAGCTCGGGCCGCTGGTTGAAAGAACATTTTGATGATAAGTACGCCAACGAAGCGAGAAAAAAAGGCTATCGTTCTCGTGCTTATTTCAAGATGGAAGAGATCCAAACCAAGGATAAATTGCTAAAACCTGGTATGACAGTTGTCGATTTGGGCGCTGCGCCAGGTGGATGGTCGCAATATGCTGCTAAGATTGTAGGTGAGGAAGGGCAAATTATTGCTTGTGACTTATTACCTATGGATCCGATCGCTGGTGTTAGCTTCCTCCAAGGCGATTTTCGTGAAGAAGCAGTACTCGAGGCTCTACTTGATAGAATCCAACCTTCAATGGTCGATGTTGTGATGTCTGATATGGCACCGAACATTGCAGGTAACAACTCAGTAGATCAGCCACGAGCTATGTATTTAGTTGAATTGGCTTTAGATATGTGTCGACAAGTTCTAGCCCCTAATGGTAGCTTTGTTGTAAAGGTTTTCCAGGGGGAAGGCTTCGATCAGTTTGTGAAAGAAGTCCGAGACACTTTTAAAGCCGTAAAAATCAGAAAACCAGACTCATCGCGAGCTCGCTCACGAGAAGTCTTTGTTGTAGCCACTGGTTACAAAGGTTAACTATTTTGCCCTTTGATGGGCAGGTTAACACTATAGCTACAGGTTATAAACTGTAGTACCCTACCTTTAATTACAATTAGTTATCGAGAGGCTGACACCTTGAGTGACATGGCAAAAAATTTAATTCTGTGGCTTGTTATCGCCGTCGTATTGATGTCGGTTTTCCAGAGCTTTGGCCCTGGAGAGAGCAATGGCAGAGCGGTGGATTACACCACGTTTGTACAGGAAGTTGGCCAAGGCCAGATTCAGGAAGCAACTTTTAAAGACGGTGAAATCTCTTTCACACGTCGTGGCGGCGGCGCGCGTTATGTTACTTACATGCCAGTCTACGACCAGAAGCTACTTGATGACCTAATTAACCAGAATGTGAAAGTACAGGGCACACCTCCAGAAGAGCAAAGCCTGTTAGGTACTATCTTCATCTCTTGGTTCCCTATGATCTTACTGATCGGTGTATGGATTTTCTTCATGCGTCAGATGCAAGGCGGTGGCGGCAAAGGCGCTATGTCTTTCGGTAAGAGTAAAGCTCGCATGATGAGCGAGGAACAAATTAAGACGACTTTTGCAGACGTTGCTGGCTGTGATGAAGCAAAAGAAGACGTTAAAGAACTTGTAGATTACCTACGTGATCCAAGCCGTTTCCAGAAACTGGGCGGTAAGATCCCTACAGGTGTTCTGATGGTTGGTCCTCCAGGTACAGGTAAAACTCTACTTGCTAAGGCAATCGCTGGTGAGGCTAAAGTACCATTCTTCACTATCTCTGGTTCTGACTTTGTTGAAATGTTCGTTGGTGTTGGTGCATCTCGTGTACGTGACATGTTCGAACAAGCGAAGAAAGCGGCACCTTGTATCATCTTCATCGATGAGATCGATGCGGTTGGTCGTCAACGTGGCGCTGGTGTTGGTGGTGGTCACGATGAACGTGAGCAAACACTTAACCAAATGCTAGTTGAAATGGATGGTTTCGAAGGTAACGAAGGTATCATCGTTATCGCCGCGACTAACCGTCCTGACGTACTTGACCCAGCACTACTTCGTCCTGGTCGTTTCGACCGTCAGGTTGTCGTTGGTCTACCAGATGTACGCGGTCGTGAGCAGATCCTTAAAGTTCACATGCGCAAAGTTCCTCTGGCAGGTGACGTAGAGCCATCGCTGATCGCACGTGGTACACCGGGCTTCTCTGGTGCAGACCTTGCGAACCTTGTTAACGAAGCGGCTCTATTTGCAGCTCGTGGCAACAAGCGCAACGTATCTATGGTTGAGTTCGAACTTGCGAAAGACAAGATCATGATGGGTGCAGAGCGCCGCTCTATGGTTATGTCTGAAGAGACTAAAGAATCAACGGCTTACCACGAAGCGGGTCACGCTATTGTTGGTCGTCTGGTTCCTGAACACGATCCAGTGTACAAAGTGTCGATCATTCCACGTGGCCGTGCTCTTGGTGTGACTATGTATTTACCTGAGCAAGATCGTGTGAGCATGTCTCGTCAGCATCTTGAGTCAATGATCTCTAGTCTATACGGCGGTCGTCTGGCTGAAGAGCTGATTTACGGCGCAGACAAAGTATCGACCGGTGCGTCTAACGATATCGAACGCGCTACTGATATTGCACGTAAAATGGTTACTCAGTGGGGCTTCTCTGAAAAACTTGGTCCTCTTCTTTATGCAGAAGATGAAGGCGAAGTGTTCTTAGGCCGTAGTGTAACTCAGACTAAGCATATGTCTGATGACACCGCTAAGCTTATCGATGATGAAGTTCGTCACTTAATTGATACTAACTACGCTCGTGCTAAGCAGATCCTTGAAGACAACATGGATATCATGCATGCGATGAAAGATGCGCTGATGAAGTACGAAACCATCGATGCTGGTCAGATTGATGACCTGATGGAGCGTAAAGCAGATATTCGTGAGCCTGCTGGTTGGGCTGACAGTGCAAGCAACAAGTCAGAAGCCAAGCCTGAAGCGGAAGAGAAAAGCGAAAAGCAAGACTCTGAAGTGAAAGAAGAGCAGCAGACAACTTCTCAAGAGCAATCTTCAGCTGAAGCAGCAGAGAAAAAAGACTCTGAATAATTGAGTTTTGAAAACAAACCCCGAGGCAACTCGGGGTTTTTGTGTTTAAGGTCAAGAGACCCGACTATGATTATCAAAGCAAATAACAAATCATTAGACCTGTCACAACCTCAGGTGATGGGTATTTTAAACGTCACTCCAGATTCATTTTCCGACGGCGGGAAATACCATTCACTAGACAATGCTCTAACTCAGGCAAACAAAATGATTGCTGCGGGTGTCACTATTCTCGATATTGGTGGTGAATCAACTCGTCCGGGAGCTCCGGATGTCGCTCTTGAAGAAGAGCTTGAGCGTGTTATCCCTGTAATTCGTGCCATTCGCGAGCAGCATGATGTGTGGATCTCTGTCGATACCAGTAAAGCTGAAGTTATGCGTCAGGCTGCTTTAGCAGGGGCTGATATCATTAATGACGTGCGAGCGTTACAAGAGCCGGGAGCACTTGAAGTAGCCGCGGAGGCCGGGTTACCAATCTGCCTGATGCATATGCAAGGGCAACCACGCACTATGCAGGCTAATCCTCATTACGACGACCTGCTTAAAGAGGTGTCTGAGTTTCTTGAAGAGCGTGTTGCGGCATGTGAAGCGGTTGGTATTACACGCGAGCAACTGATCCTTGACCCCGGTTTCGGGTTTGGTAAAACGCTTGAGCATAACTACCATATGCTGGCGAATCTGGAGCAGTTTCATCAATTTGGCTTGCCGATCCTTGCTGGAATGTCGCGTAAGTCTATGCTGTTTAAATTACTTGATAAAGCGCCGGACGAGTGTGTTGCGGCGAGCATTAGTTGCGCTACAATCGCAGCTATGAAAGGTGCACAGATTATTCGTGTGCACGATTTTGAACAAACGCTTGATGCTATGAAAATTGTCTCAATGGTTACTCAAAACCGCTGAGCAGAAAAATGATTATAAAAAGGATTCACTATGTCTGATAAGAGACGTTATTTTGGTACTGATGGTGTACGTGGCAAAGTTGGCCAATATCCAATTACACCGGATTTCGTACTTAAGCTGGGTTGGGCAGCAGGTCGCGTATTGGCTAAGCAAGGAACTAAGAAAGTAATTATCGGTAAAGATACCCGTATTTCTGGTTATATGCTTGAGTCTGCGCTTGAAGCAGGTCTGGCAGCCGCTGGTCTTAAGGCTACATTTACTGGTCCAATGCCAACTCCGGCAGTGGCTTACTTAACGCAAACTTTCCGTGCAGAAGCGGGGATTGTTATTTCTGCATCTCACAACCCTTATTACGACAACGGTATTAAGTTCTTCTCTTCTGAAGGGACCAAGCTACCTGATGATATCGAGCTGGCTATCGAAGCTGAGCTAGATAAAGAGATCGAATGTGTTGAGTCAGCTGAGCTGGGTAAAGCGACACGTCTTAACGATGCAGCAGGTCGCTACATTGAATTCTGTAAGAGTACTTTCCCTTCAGAACTAAGCTTAGCGGGACAGAAAATCGTTGTTGACTGCGCGCACGGCGCAACCTACCACATCGCTCCAGCGGTATTTAGCGAATTAGGCGCTGAAGTGATCGCTATGGGTGTTGAGCCGAATGGTACCAACATTAACCATGAAGTTGGCGCGACAGATGTTCGTGCTCTACAACAGCGTGTTGTTGAAGAAGGCGCGGCACTAGGCCTTGCGTTTGACGGTGATGGCGACCGCATCATTATGGTTGATCACTTGGGCAACAAGGTTGATGGTGACCAAATCGCTTACATCATTGCGCGTGATGCACTGCGTCGAGGTGAGCTTAAAGGCGGTGTTGTTGGCACTCTTATGACTAACCTGGGCATGGAAAATGGCTTGAAACAGCTAGGTATTCCATTTGTTCGTGCCGCAGTTGGCGACCGTTACGTGATGGAGCAACTTCTGCAGAAAGGCTGGAAGATTGGTGCTGAAAACTCAGGTCACGTTATCCTGCTGGACAAAGTGACCACTGGTGATGCGATTGTTGCAGCGCTGCAGGTGTTAGCATCTGTGGTAGGCAGTGATATGTCATTGCATGATTTATCACAAGGTATGACGCTATACCCTCAGGTTCTTGAGAACGTTCGCTTCCAGGGTGATTCTAATCCACTTGAAGCCGAAGCGGTTAAACAGGCAACTGCGGAAGTGGAAGCGGAATTAGGTGATAAAGGTCGAGTACTACTGCGTAAGTCGGGTACAGAGCCGTTAATCCGCGTCATGGTTGAAGGTGAAGATGGTGAGCTAGTTCAGTCATCTGCACTGAAAATTGCCGCGGCAGTAAAAGCCAGCTTCTAATCAAAGCATAAATAAAAGCGCCACCTAATCAGGTGGCGCTTTTTAGAACAGGCGAGTTATTGTTACTCTTCTTCAGTGCGTTTTTTACCCCACACTTCAATTTTAGCTTTCTTGCTCAGTCCGACAGCATTAAGTGTCGTGCTTCCCCAGCTATCGTAAGTCATGTCTAACTTTTTAAACTTAGCGTTCTCGTTACCAGGCAGAGTCCATGCTCTGGTCGACATTCCTTTGGTTAAGGTACCCATTGATTTAAGTTCTTTGCTGCTGCCATCAGACATAGTCACGACGATGTTTTTAAGATTAACCGTGCCCTGGACTACTTTGATTTTAATCTTACTGAAATTACGTTGACTGATATAAGCAAGGGGCTCAACGGTATCGGTCTCAGATTTATAGTTGACCACTTTATCACTGATCATGACCCAGCCATCGCTCTCTTTAGCGAAAGTATGAGGAGCGAAAAAGATAACCAATGATGAAAGCAAAAGGGTGATGAAATGTTTCATAGTGCCTCTGTGTTTTATGTTACGATTGCCTCGTTCTAACCAGTGACGAATCCATATGCCACAACACGAGATAGAGTATTTACAAGAGATGGGCATTCAGTGCTATGAGCTGAGCCATCCGGAACGACTGCAAGGCTATCAAGCACCTTGCATAGCTTTGCAAGCGTCTTGTCAACTTCTGCTGGTCTCACCTCAATATCCGAAAAATGAGACAGCAATTATGTTTGAAAAGGTCTTGAAGAGTATCAATCTCGGCTTGGAACAGGCACAACACATCTATCCGCAGCAAGTTAGTCAGCTCGCTGAGCATCAGTTAGAGTGGATTTGGTTTGCAGGTTGTGACGCTCAACCAGAGCTGGAAGGTAAGATTCTTTCTTCACCTTTACTTAGCGATATCGATGGCAATAATGAGCAGCGTCGAGCGCTGTGGCAACAAATCTGCTCCTACAAGTAATCATGCTAACTATCACACCTTTAATGCCTGAACACTTAGATCAAGTGTGGCAAATTGAACGTCAGGCACATTCGCACCCATGGTCTGAAAATATGGTCAGAGACATCAACAGTCGTGGTGGCTGCCATCATGTTCTGACTGATGATAATCAGGTAGTGGGGTACTTTTATGCGCAGAATATTGTTGGCGAAGTGACTCTGTTGAACATCGCTGTAGCGCCTGCTAATCAGGGTAAAGGCTATGGTAAGAAGCTGATGGATGCGTTTCTTGATATGTGTGAAAAAGCTAAGGCTGAAAGTGCATGGCTTGAGGTGCGAGAAAGCAACCACAATGCATTTGGCTTATACGAGTCTATCGGCTTTAATGAAGTCGATCGCCGCCGTAATTACTATCCGACGGCATCTGGGAAAGAAGATGCCATCATCATGAGTTACATCTTCTTCTAGTGTGATTATTTCTGAACCGCTTTGACCATAGTTGGTTCATCAACCTGATAGTAGTTTTTCTCAAAGCGCTCGTTCAGCTCTGAAGCAGGCAGCGGCTTATCAAACAAGTAGCCTTGGAACTGAGCACAGCCTAGCTGTTTCAAGGCTTGTAGTTCATAGGCGTCTTCTACACCTTCAGCGATCACTTCCAGCTTCAGTCTCTGAGCTGTCATAATAATGGTATCAACAATTGCCTGATCACTCTCATCCAGGTGTAACTGGGTGACGAAAGAACGGTCAATTTTTAGTACGTCGACCGACAGGTGCTTGAGGTAACGTAGTGAGGAGTAGCCAGTACCGAAGTCATCAATAGAGGTTTTAAGGTTGTGCTCCTTCAGTTCCTTCATTTTCTGAATCGCGGCATCGACATTTTCCAACAACAAGTTTTCGGTAATCTCTAACTCAATATGCTCGCCATCGATACCAGCTTGTGTGAGTGAATCAACGATATGCTCGACAAATGAACTCTGTGAGAACTGCAGTGGGCTGATATTGATGGCTAAACGACGGAATGTGTCTGGTAGCACGTCTTGCTTCTTCCATGAGGCATACTGATAACAGGCTTGCTCAATAATCCAGTTACCGATCTGAAGTATCTGACCCGTCTCTTCCGCAATTGGCATAAACACCCCAGGTGGCAACACACCTTTTTCAGGGTGGTTCCAGCGAATCAATGCCTCGACGCCAATGATATTGTGCTTATCGTCAACTTGCGGTTGGTAGTAAAGCTCCAGTTGTCCCTTATTAAGCGCCTCATGAAGACCTTTTTCGATTTCCAGAAATGACTCAACCTGAGCTTGCATCTCTGGTTCATAGAACATGTATTTGTTACGACCAGCAACTTTGGCACGGTACAGAGCAGTATCGGCCTGACGCAGTACATCAATGTTAGTGCTGCCTACAGATGGGAAAACGGCAATACCAACACTGACGGTACAGTAAAGCTGGTGATCATCGATTGAGTATGGGTTAGAGACCAGTGCCAATAGCTGTTGAGCAAGTTCATGAGCTTTTTCAGTACTGGTATTAGGCAGTAACAGAGCAAACTCATCCCCGCCAATACGCGCGGCAGTAAAGTCGCTCTTTAACCAAGCCTCAATCCGTTTTGAGATCGCCTTAATAAGGTTGTCACCAATGGTGTGTCCGAGTGAGTCATTGATAGTTTTGAAACGATCTAAATCGAGGTAGAACAGCGCGCCAGCCTGGTTGCTCGTGTTGGCATCGTCGATCGACTTGCCTAGAAGCTGTAAAAGCAGGCTACGGTTTGCCAGCCCAGTCAGTGAATCGTAATAAGCCAGTTGATTCAGTTTCACTTCAGCAGCTTCTCTGTCTTTCCACAAAGTATGGAACGTTTTAGCTAGCTGGCCCAGCTCATCGTCTCTGTTCAGGGTTTGTGGGGGCAGATCGCTTTTGTTGTCTTGCAGTGATCTTACCCAGTCGATAAGGGTGACGAGCGGCTTGGACAGTTTCTGATAGAAAAACATCAGCAAAATAGAGGTTAGCAAGATGTTCCGGAACAGGTCGAATAGCAAGATCTGGGTTGTTTTGGCGATGAAGTCTTTCGCTATGTAAGCCCCGTTTACCGAAAAGCTTAGGGTTCCCACTACTACATGAGAGTTAGGTTGATGCAGATCGGTGGTAAAAATAGGCGTGGTTGGGGTTAAGTAGCTGGAAAGCGCTTCAGTGAAATTACTCTGCAGAGAGACATTGCGTTCTCTCTGAGTCAGGGTGTCGCCAAAGTCATCGACAATTTGTACTTTATATACTGCATTATCCATCATCAGGCTCGATGCGACCTGTTCAGCTAACAGCTGATTGAGGTGATACGCGGCCTGACTGGCGTTAGAGTAGTTTTGAAGTAACTTGAACTGATAATGCTCTTGAATGCGCTTTTGCTCCTGATGGAGATCCACCAAGATATGATACAGGCTGAAACAGATCCCCAGGATCACAGAAACCAGGAAAACAGTTTTCGCTTGTCGAAAAGCTAATGAGTTAATTTTTTTGCTTTTAGGCATAGTTCAGATCAGTTCCCTCTACTCCTTTAGTTATAGCTCATATTTATTGATATTTTAATTTGTAGCTAAATTGGAGGCCTTTTTTGCTCAATTTCATTGATGAAGTTGCTCCCTAGTTCAATATAAGCGAAAATACCGCGCAAAATTGAATCGAACCGCTAGAGCTAGAGTAAAGACTAGTCTTCTCTAGCTTATAGACAGAAGAAGACCCTCTCATGTCAAATACCCCTTTTCTAGGCGAAGTTTCTAAGCGTAGAACATTCGCAATCATCTCGCACCCAGATGCGGGTAAAACAACCATTACTGAAAAAGTACTACTGTTCGGACGCGCTATCCAAACTGCCGGTACGGTTAAAGGTCGCGGTTCTGCTCAACATGCCAAGTCCGACTGGATGGAAATGGAAAAAGAGCGTGGTATCTCGGTAACAACTTCTGTAATGCAGTTCCCTTATAACGAGTGCCTGGTCAACCTGCTTGATACTCCGGGACACGAAGACTTCTCGGAAGATACCTACCGTACTCTTACGGCTGTCGATTCATGTCTGATGGTAATCGACGCAGCAAAAGGTGTCGAGGACCGTACTCGCAAACTGATGGAAGTAACACGTTTACGTGATACACCAATTGTAACCTTCATGAACAAACTGGACCGTGACATCCGCGATCCAATGGAGCTACTAGACGAAGTCGAAAGCGAACTTAATATGTCTTGTGCGCCTATTTCATGGCCAATTGGTTGTGGTAAAGAGTTCAAAGGTGTTTACCACATCCACCGCGATGAGACGATTCTGTACAGCACTGGTCAGGGCCATACCATCCAAGACTCTCGCATCATTAAAGGTCTGGATAACCCAGAACTTGATGAGGCAGTTGGTGCTGATCTAGCAGAGCAGTTGCGTGAAGAGCTAGAGCTGGTTATTGGTGCATGCCCTGAGTTCGACCAAGAGTTGTTCTTAGCAGGCGAACTGACGCCAGTATACTTTGGTACTGCACTAGGTAACTTTGGTGTTGACCATATGCTAGATGGCTTGACTGAGTGGGCTCCGGCACCGATGCCGCGCCAGGCTAACGAACGTGAAGTAGAAGCAGGTGAAGAGAACTTTACAGGTTTCGTGTTTAAGATTCAGGCCAACATGGATCCTAAGCACCGCGACCGTATCGCATTCATGCGAATTGTATCGGGTACCTACAAGCAAGGTATGAAGATGAACCATGTACGTATTGGTAAGCAGATTAACATTTCAGATGCTGTAACCTTTATGGCGGGTGACCGTTCACGTGCTGAAAATGCTTATGCAGGTGACATCATTGGTCTTCACAACCACGGTACTATCCAGATTGGTGATACCTTTACTCAAGGTGAAGCGCTGAAGTTCTCAGGTATTCCAAACTTCGCACCTGAGCTATTCCGTCGTATTCGCCTAAGAGATCCTCTAAAGCAGAAGCAGCTACTAAAAGGTCTGGTTCAGCTTTCTGAAGAGGGTGCCGTTCAGGTATTCCGTCCTTTACAAAACAACGATCTAATCGTAGGCGCAGTAGGTGTGCTTCAGTTTGACGTAGTAGTGGCCCGTCTAAAAGCTGAGTACAACGTAGAAGCAATCTACGAAAGCGTAAACGTAGCAACAGCACGCTGGGTAGAGTGTGAAGATGGTAAGAAACTGGATGAGTTCCAGCGTAAGAACCAAACGAACCTGGCACTAGATGGCGGCGATAACCTGACCTACATCGCACCAACTATGGTTAACCTGAATCTGGCGAAAGAGCGTTTCCCAGAAGTTGAGTTCCGTGCCACCCGCGAACACTAATCTTCTTCGCCTTTGCTGCGATAGCGGTGTTGACTGCGTAAACTCACCTTGGTCACGTAGTGTACTACGCTCCCAAGGCTGAGTTTACTTGTCGCCTTGCTCTCACAACAAATGCTTTGAAGATGGAGTGATAATCTCAGTTGTATAAATGCCGCCTTAGTTAAGGCGGCATTTTTTTAGATTCGAGATCGGACTTCGTCCTTCGAGATGCTAGAACGCTTCGCTCCGAGATCGGGCTGCGCCCTTCGAGAGGAGCTTGTGGTGAGTAAGTCTAAAGTTGCAGGCAGTGCTGGCTAATGTTTAAGTTTAATTGTCTGATTTTAAAAGGAAAAGGTTGACATTAAGTGTCAACCCTTCAAACCCTTCTCGACTCTCGACTCTCGACTCTCGACTCTCGACTCTCGACTCCGTTATTTCTTCTTCCCGACCTTCTTTTTACTCTTAGCGGCCGTCTTTTTCTTGTCGTCTTTCTTTTTGTTCTTCTTCTTAAACACAGGTTTCTTGTGTTTAGGGCGCATCTCTTTAATGAAACGCTCTTTAATATCTTCTTTAACGTAGCGCGCTACGCGATCCATCATTGGCTGATCGTGCGCTTCGACAAGTGATACCGCATTACCTTTTTTACCAGCACGGGCAGTACGGCCGATACGGTGTAGGTAAACATCAGCACTACGTGGCATGTCGTAGTTGATCACGTGACTAACGTCAGGAAGGTCGATACCACGAGCTGCAACGTCGGTAGCAAGAAGTACGTTCACTGTTCCGTCGCGGAAGCGTGCAATAGCGTTATTACGGCGATCCTGTGGCATTTCGCCTTGGATCCACGCACAAGGAATTTGTGCTTTTTCCAGTTCGGTACGTAATTCAGCAAGGCGCTCACGTGTTTTTAAGAACACGATTGAACGTTCTGCCTGTTCGGTAAGGATCTTCTTTAGTAGTTCCAGTTTATGCGTCATGTCATCAGCACGGTGGTACCACTGGGCAATTTTTTTGCGTTCACGGCGTGATGGTTCTGCGTCAATTTCCGCTGGGTCTTTAAGTAGATCCGCAGTGAAACCTTCGACACCTTTGCCTTCTAATGTCGCTGAGAATAACAGCGTCTGTTTACGCCAGCGACATTCAGATGAAAGACGATCGACCGTTGGACCAAAACCCATGTCCAGCATGCGGTCTGCTTCATCAAGAATTAACCATTCAATTGCACGACAATCAAAACGCTCGGCTTCGATGTACTCCATTAAACGACCTGGCGTTGCGACAACAATATCTTGAGTTGTGGCAAGAATATCTGCGTGCTCTTGATACTGAACGCCACCAGTAATAGTGAAAATGTTCAGATTAGTGTGCTTCGCCAGAGCTCGAGCCTGATCAGCAACCTGCATCGCTAACTCACGAGTTGGAGTCAGGATAAGAACACGTGCAGGTCCTGGTTTACGGCGTGGGAAGTCTTGTAAAAACTGCAAAGCGGGCAGAGCAAACGCTGCGGTTTTTCCGGTGCCAGTTGGCGCAGATGCCAAGACATCTCGACCATCCAACGCTTGTGGAATCGCTTCAGCCTGAATTTGTGTCGGGCGGTCATAACCCATTTCTTCAATTGCGAGGAGTAGATTAGGATCTAACTCTAATTCAGCAAAATTTCTGATCACTATGATGTCTCCACAAGCGAGTTGGTGTGAGCAATATTTTAAGGGGACGTATTATAGAGTGTTCGGTGACAAGGATCACACCTTATTTTCTACATCTTGAGATAAAAGTCTTTAGTTAAGTCGATAAACTCAGCGGAGTAACCATTACCCTGATGAATAGTTAGCTGTTCAAAGTGAGTGGTTACAGGCTGTTTGCTTAGTTCGAATAGAATACGACTGACGGGTTTGTTAGGCGTTGGCTGGATCGAGCAGTGTCTTTTTAGCTGCCAGCCTTGTGTTTTAGCGATATCAATAAATTGCTCTCCCTCTACTATCGGCAGGACAAAACTAGCGCAGCCGTTATCGCTCAGCAGTGACCAACAGCGTTTCAGAAGTCGCGAGTGTTCGAGAGTCGAGGTATGTCTGGCAACGGCTCGAGAACTATTAGCCGCTTGCTCACCACTATTAAAGTACGGGGGATTACAGATAATGGCCTCAAAACTGTGCTTAAAAGGGTGTTTGAGTACGTCGGCGTGATGGAGAGTCAGTCGATCAGACCAGGTAGATGCGTCAAAGTTAGCTTGAGCGGCCTCAATCGCGTTTTGTTCAATATCGATCGCTTCGATGTTGAGTTGATGACTACGTTGAGCGCACATCAAAGCGAGTAAACCAGTGCCTGTCCCGATATCTAACAGAGATTTGTAGCCAGCGAGATCTATCCACGCACCGAGCATCACGCCATCGGTGCTGACAGGCATGCCTGAATAGCCACCTTCAATCTTAAATTGTTTGAACTCAAAGCTTTTCGTCTTATTCATAAGTTTTTATCTTTATCGGGAATTGGTTGTTTTTTGAGTTAATTGATCTGTTGTTAATTATTTGTATGGTTTATTGTTCTGTTTGTTTTTGGTGTGTAATGGAATTTGGCTAGTTTATATATCTGTCTAATTAAATAAATCTAGTGATGTATGCTGGTTTTTGGCTGTAATTATAAATTTATGTGGTGTTTTTCGCCTTTGGCTTGCGAGTTGATGAGGTTTTCGTCATTATGCGCGCCTTAATTTAACGAGTGGACGGCAAATTTTGACCATCCAACAAACACAACATTCATTAGATTATAAGTAAAGGGTCGACTGTGAATCAGACTTTAAAACTAACAGATATTCTTGCGGTAGGCTTTATGCTTTTCGCGTTCTTTTTGGGTGCAGGTAACATCATCTTTCCACCTTTAGCTGGTCAATTGGCTGGTGAAAACGTTATTCCTGCAATGGCAGGCTTCCTTGTAACTGCAGTAGGTCTACCTCTTATTACCATCGTTGCTATTGCTGTTGCTGGTGGCTCTTGGGAGCATTTAACCAAAGATCTTCCAAAACGTGCGGCAATGATCATGGCGGTACTGATCTTTATCATTATCGGTCCTGCGTTTGCAGCGCCACGTACTGGTCTTGTTGCTTACGAGATGGCAGTAAAACCATTTTTTGTTGATGCAGCTCAGTCACACCTGACTATTTTCTCTATTCTGTTCTTCGCTGTAGCCATGTTCTTTGCTTGGTCACAGGGCAAACTGATCGATGTGATTGGTAAAGTTCTGACTCCTGTTCTGTTCCTGGGTCTAATCGTATTAGCAGTCGCAGTATTTATTGATCCGCAAGGTGAGATGATTGCAGCTCACGGTGAATATTTAACTCACCCACTGCAGAAAGGTTTCCTTGAAGGCTACAACACAATGGATACCTTCGGTTCACTGATGTTTGGTGTACTGATCGTTGATGCACTACGTCAGAAAGGTATTACTGAACAGAAAGCGACGTCGAAGTACCTAATCAGTGCGGCTTGTATTGCGGCAGCGGGTCTGACTTTCGTTTATGTATCTCTTTTCTACTTAGGTGCAACAAGTGCGACAGTAGCAGCTGGTGCAGATAACGGTGGCGTGGTTCTAAGCCTTTACGTTCAGTCGCTATTCGGTCCTTACGGTCAAATCGTACTATCTGTCATTGTACTGCTAGCGTGTCTGACAACGGCTATCGGCCTTGTTTCTGCTTGTTCTGACTACTTCAGCTCACTGACTCCAATCTCTTACAAGACTTGGGTTATCATCAACGGTGTTGCATGTGCGGTTGTGGCTAACGTTGGTTTGTCTCAGCTAATTTCGCTATCAGTGCCAGTACTATTCGCTCTATACCCTGTAGCTATCGCTCTGGTTGCTCTGACTTTCCTACGTAAGAAGCTACCTAACCCTAAAGCGGCATACCGAGTAGTCATTCTGGTTTCGTTACTGTTTGCATTAATTGATGCGGCGAAGGTTGCGGGTGTGGATGTATCTGCACTAAACATGCTACCGCTATTTGATATCGGTATGGGCTGGTTACTACCAACGGTTGTCGCTATGGTTGCTATGCTATTTGTCGGTAAAGTTGAAGAGCCAGTGCTAGCGGAAGAGAACGCATAATCTCTCACTCTGACTGAGTTAATGATCCCCTGTCGCGTAAGGCGTGACAGGGGATTTTTTTTGCATTTGAATTTTTATTCACCTTTAAAAAATTCCTGTATCTTCATCACACTTTTGAGTACAATTCCTCGGTTAAATTCTACTCATAAATGTTGAGCAAACATGTTTGAAATCAATCCTATTAAAAACCGCCTGAAGGACGTGTCTGAGCGCACTAATGTCCTGAGGGGGTATCTTTGACTATGACGCTAAGCAAGAGCGTCTAGAAGAAGTCAACGCAGAATTAGAACAGCCAGATGTATGGAACGAGCCTGAGCGTGCACAAGCACTGGGTAAAGAGCGTTCTTCATTAGAAGCTGTGGTAGAAACCATCGATCTTTTAGAGCAAGGCGTAGAAGATGTTGATGGTCTACTAGAGCTGGCTGTAGAAGAAGAAGATCAGGAAACTTTCGACGAAATCGAACCTGAACTCGCTGAGCTTGAATCTAAGCTAGAAAAACTAGAGTTCCGCCGTATGTTCTCTGGCGACCATGATTCATCGGATTGCTACATCGACTTGCAATCTGGTTCTGGTGGTACAGAAGCACAAGACTGGACTTCAATGATGCTACGCATGTACTTGCGTTGGGCTGAAGCGAAAGGCTTCAAAACAGAAGTTATTGAAGTATCAGAGGGTGAAGTAGCTGGCCTTAAAGGCGCTACGGTTAAGATTTCTGGCGAATACGCTTACGGCTGGTTACGCACTGAGACTGGTGTTCACCGTCTGGTTCGTAAGTCTCCATTTGATTCAAGTGGCCGTCGTCATACTTCGTTTGCTTCTGCGTTTATCTATCCAGAGATTGATGACAACATTCAAATCGACATTAACCCTGCCGATCTGCGTATCGATGTATACCGTGCATCTGGCGCTGGTGGTCAGCACGTTAACACCACAGAATCTGCGGTCCGTATTACTCACGTACCAACCAACACTGTAGTGCAATGTCAGAACGACCGTTCTCAGCATAAGAACAAAGATCAGGCTATGAAGCAGCTTCGCGCTAAGCTTTTCGAATTAGAAATTCAGAAGCAGAACGCTGAGAAGCAAGCCAATGAAGATGCTAAATCTGACATTGGTTGGGGTAGCCAAATCCGCTCTTACGTGCTGGATGACTCCCGTATTAAAGATTTACGTACCGGCGTTGAAAACCGTAACACTCAAGCGGTTCTTGACGGCGATTTAGACAAATTTATTGAAGCTAGCCTGAAATCAGGTCTTTAAGCTTTTCACCGACACTTACGAAACAGGATACATCGAAAATGACTGATGCTGTTCAAAACGACAACGTACAAGAAGAAAACAAGCTGATTGCTGAGCGTCGTAGCAAGCTGGATCATATCCGCCAAAGCTGCAAAGCAAACGGCCACCCTAACGACTTCCGTCGTGACGCACTAGCGGGCGACCTTCAAAAAGAGTTCGGTGAAAAGACGAAGGAAGAGCTAGAAGAGCTAAACCATGTAGTCGCTATCGCTGGTCGTGTAATGGCTAAGCGTGGTCCTTTCCTTGCGATTCAAGAAACGTCAGGCCGTATCCAGGCATACGCTGCAAAAGACGTTCAGAAAGAGCTGAAAGAGAAATACCAAGGTCTTGATATCGGTGACATCATCGGTGTTAAAGGTGCGCTTCACAAGTCAGGTAAAGGTGACCTTTACGTGAACATGGAGTCATACGAGCTGCTAACTAAAGCACTTCGTCCACTTCCAGAGAAGTTCCATGGTCTGACTGACCAAGAGATGCGTTACCGTCAGCGTTACGTTGATCTTATCGTTAACCAAGATTCTCGCGAAGCGTTCATCATCCGTTCTAAGCTTGTATCGGCTATTCGTAACTTCATGAGCTCAAAAGGCTACCTAGAAGTTGAAACGCCAATGATGCACGTGATCCCTGGCGGTGCAACAGCTCGTCCATTCATTACTCACCACAACGCACTGGACATCGACATGTACCTACGTGTTGCTCCTGAGCTATACCTGAAGCGTCTGGTTGTTGGTGGTTTTGACCGCGTATTCGAGATCAACCGTAACTTCCGTAACGAAGGTCTTTCTCCTCGTCACAACCCAGAATTTACAATGATGGAATTCTACCAGGCATACTCTGACTACAAAGATCTGATGGATCTGACTGAAGAGATGCTGAGCACTGTGGCTATGGAAGTTCTTGGTTCAACATCTATGCCTTACGGTGACGAAACGGTTGAGTTTGGTGGTACTTACGCTCGCATGAGCATGTTTGAAGCGATCAAGCACTACAACCCGGATCACGCTGAAATTCAGGCTCTGACTGAGGAAGACTTACAAGACCGCGACAAGATGGTTGCTATTGCTAAGTCTGTTCACGTTGAAGTTGAAACGTTCTGGACATGTGGTCAGCTTCTTGAAGAGATCTTTGGTGAAACTGCTGAGCCGCAATTAATTCAGCCGACTTTCATCACTGGTTACCCAGCGGACATTTCTCCGCTAGCTCGTCGTAGCGATGACAACCCATTCTTCACTGACCGTTTTGAGTTCTTCATCGGTGGTCGTGAAGTAGCGAACGGTTTCTCTGAGCTTAACGATGCACAAGACCAGGATGAGCGCTTTAAAGCGCAAGTTAATGCAAAAGATGCTGGCGATGATGAAGCAATGTACTACGATGCAGATTACATTACAGCCCTTGAGCACGGCCTACCGCCAACAGCGGGTCAGGGTATTGGTATTGACCGTCTAGCGATGCTATTCACAAATACTCATACGATTCGTGACGTAATCCTATTCCCTGCGATGCGTCCTCAAGCTTAAGTATTAAGTGATTAAATAAGCCACCTTCGGGTGGCTTATTTCGTTTGTGGCGCAGGATAAATAACCACTGGCTACTGAGTTTTTTCGCAATAACAAAAGGATATCATTCGGTAAGTGAATGAAATCTTATTGAGGGCGGTAAAATAGTTTGAGTCGACTCTCACAACGTATGGAAAAAGGGCGATTCCACCGCTAGTCTTATTATTGAGACAGATTCTCTGCCAGAGTCTCTATAATGTAACCAAATAGATTTATATGTGCATCGGCACACATTGCATTCATATTATCAATAATAAGGAATAAGCTTCATGGGTAGTCAATTCCGAATGGATTCCGTTCCGGGTTCTTTGGTCGTAGTTGGTGGGACCTACGAACCATGGCTTTCAGTGTTAGAACAGGTTGGGTGGAGATGTACTCAGTGTGGTGATTTACGTAAAGCGGATGCTTTGTTCACCGAAACAGGCCCTTGCATAGGCATTGTCGATCTGAGTCATGATGAGTTTAGTCTTAACGGGATCGCCAACCTGGTAAGCAAGCATAAGCAAGTTCGTTGGTTAGCGTTTATTCGAGAATCTCAGTTAAGCTCTGACACCATCTGTCAGTTCATCGTTAACTTCTGTATCGACTTTTTCACAGCACCAATTCCTGATGCGCAACTGCTCAGTACGATTGGTCATCAGCTTGGGATGCTGAAGCTGGAGAAAAAAGTCTGGCCTCATTACGGAAACCAGAGTGATATGGGCATGATTGGTGATTCGATCCCAGTCAAACGCCTGCGTGACCAGATAAAACGAATTGGCCCAACTGACGTTAGTATTTTAATTTATGGTGAAAGTGGTACCGGTAAAGAGACAGTAGCTCGCGCTGTACACCGAACTTCTGCACGCGCCAATAAAGAGTTTATTTCAGTTAACTGTCGAGCAATGTCAGAGCGCCGTATCGAAAGCGATCTGTTTGGTATTAACCGCGATGATACCAGTGAACTATCGATTCTTGAAAAAGCGCACGGCGGAACCATCCTGCTCAACGACATTCTCACTTTGCCTAAATCACAGCAACTCAATCTACTCAGATTCCTGCAGGAAGGTATGGTAGATACTGCTGCTGGTCGTAAAGAAGTGGATGTACGTGTATTAGCGGCTAACTCTGCGGATATTGAAAAGGCGCTAATTGATGGCGACTTCAATGAAGAGCTTTACCACTACATTAATGTATTACGAATCAATGTTCCTAGCCTTAAAGAGCGAGCAGGGGATGTGGCAATTCTGGCTCGTCACTTCTTGCAGGAATATTCGAAAGAGTACAATGCACAGGCTCGCAGTTTTACTGAAGAGGCGACACGTGCACTCACTCGTTACCATTGGCCGGGTAATGTCCGTGAACTGATGAATCAGATCAAGCGAGTCGTGCTGATGTCAGATACGGTGATGCTGGATGAGGTTCACCTAGACCTGCCTAAACGCAGCGATAGTCGTCGTAGCCTGAAGAGTATTCGTGAGCGTAGTGAGCGAGATGCACTGCTGTTGGTTCTGGAATCTCACTCAGGGCAAGTCTCAATGGCAGCGAAAGAGCTCGGTGTATCCCGTGCAACAATGTATCGTTTATTAAACAAACATAACCTGATCTCGGACGTTCCGGTCTAATTGATTGTTTAATAGATAAAAAGCCACGCTTTAACCGAGCGTGGCTTTGTTTTATTAGCGAATAATTCTCTAATAATGAATTATAACCAGGTTGAATATCTTATATCTGCTGATTCTTATGGCAAATCCCTAGGTTAAAAAATTGTTTTAACCTTATCGATAAAAAAGAGTTGAATTTATAACCTTCGCGGTTAGAATTTAACCATGAGCTAGGGCTCATACCCATCAAACTATCTTTGGATTAATACATTAGCTAGGAGGCGCACAATGAAACATATCACTGTTAAATCATTTATCTGTGCCTCTGTCGATCAAACCATCTCTGCGATGGCTGACTCCAAACGTAATGCGTTTGGCGCCGATCGAAAACTAGATAACCCAATGTAATTAATCCGTATCCAAATTTTTTAATTGGCTGCGGAAAAGCAGCGAATTAAAACACTCTATTGATCTATCGATTCGTTGATCTTTTCCCAGCTTCGTACTCAACTGGAGAAAACTCATGAGTCATTCTGTATATCTAAAACTCGCAACGCTACTAGTTAAAGCCGATCTTCGCCGTGAAGAGCAGCAGTGGAAACGAAAACTACGTCGTAGTGCTTTTGATATTCCTTGGAACAACGCTCATCTACTTCGAGATATTGGTCTTGAGCAAGATGGTCGCCCAGTAGGTTTAACTGAGCCAGATAGCGTTAAAGCCGAGCGTCGTATTCGTCACCTTCGTCGTGTACTGAGCTCGCGAATACCAACGTAATCAGAAGGGCAGGCGTGTTGCGCCTGCCCGACTAACCATTATGGGCAAGGGTTGGAGTATGTCGTGCCAATCTCCTGGATGCCCGCAAGCAACTCATCTGTTAAGACGACATCTAAACTATCGATATTTGATTTAAGCTGATCCAGATTTGTCGCGCCGATTATATTCGATGCGACAAAGGGTCTCTGATTAATGAAAGCCAATGCCATTTGCGCCGGATCGAGACCATGCTCTTTAGCCAAATTCACATAGGCTTGGGTCGCTTCAATACCTTGCGGTGTAAAGTAACGAACAAAGCGTTCAAACAGGGAACAGCGAGCGCCTTGTGGTCTTTGGCCATTAAGGTATTTACCACTCAGACAACCAAACGCTAGCGGAGAGTAGGCAAGCAGTTGTACTCCTTCGTAATGGCTGATCTCTGATAGTCCAACCTCAAAACTGCGATTGAGTAAGTTATATGGGTTTTGGATAGAGACAATTCGCGGAAGCTCATGTTTTTCTGCCAGTCTGAGCAACGTCATTACCCCCCAAGGGGTTTCATTGGATACACCAATGTAACGAATTTTTCCGGCCTTAATGAGTTCAGCTAGTGCCTCAAGTGTCTCAATAAGAGTCACCTCTTCCTGTGAGTCAGGATAGGGATAGTTAAGTTGGCCAAAGCAGTTAGTCTTGCGTTGAGGCCAATGCAGTTGGTAGAGATCGACATAGTCAGTTTGCAAACGTTTTAAGCTATCATCAATAGCTAAATGAATATTACGTCTATCCAGACTCATGTTATCGCGGATGTAAGGCACATTACGTGGGCCTGCGACTTTTGTCGCTAACACGATCTTCTCTCGCTTGCCTGATTTCGCCAGCCAGTTGCCTATGTATTGCTCGGTTAAACCTTGCGTGCCTGCCTGTGGCGGAACGGGATACATTTCAGCGGTATCAATAAAGTTAACCCCGCGTTCAAATGCGTAATCCAACTGACTAAATGCTTCTTGTTCGGTGTTCTGCTCACCAAATGTCATTGTGCCAAGACAGATCTTACTTAACTCCAGTGTGGAGTGTGGTAGCTTGTGATATTGCATCGACCTTCCTTGTTATAGCGGTGAATATGATCCCACTATAGGGGAAGCAAGTATCAATAGAAAAGAGCAATTTAACAAATTCGCAAATTTTACCAAGTTGGCTAATATTGATTATTGGAGGTGAAGAATGCAAAAAACTCAGTTAGATAAGTGGATTCATGGTCATCACAAAGATAGCTATCAGCCACCTAAGGTGTTTGTTATCGGGTGTTCTGACTTATCCCAATATTTGCTTGCGGTTGAGTACAAACACAGACTTGAACCGATAAGAATAGACGACGAGCCAGTTCATTTTGACTCGTTAGAGCTGGTAAAAGAGGAGCTGATTCGCCTCGGTGTTGAGCGAGCCTATTTGCGCCTGCACAATGCTTATGATGAATGTGGAGCCGGTGATGGCCCGTTATATCATGATGTAGAGCTGTCGCTGACTACACACTAAACAAAATTATTATCTAAAATCTTTGCCGTGAATTGCGTTCTTAAGTAGAAGCCACGCGGCAACGTTTTTATTGGTTTGCCGCTGGCGCCATATGCTTCAGTCAACACACGACTGTTTGCCGCCTTTGGTCGGAGTTGCAACACTTCGCCGTGGCGTGCAGTGATCTGCTCAACCTGACCCAGTACGATCATTTCCATTAACTCTTCCCAGTCCACTTTCAGTTGCTGTTCTTCTTCTGCTGATGGAGACCAGATAAGTGGTGATCCTACCCGTCTATCTGCTAATGGGATCTCTCTTTCCCCTTCAACAGGGATCCAGAGTACACGTGACAGTTTATTGCGTACGTGACTGGTTTCCCAGGTCAACCCATGAACGCCGATCAAAGGAGCCACGCAGACAAAGGTTGTTTCGAGAGGTTTACCGGTATAACCAATTGGAATGGTCTTTAGCTCGATCCCCAGTTGTTCAAAATCCTGTTGAGGTTTACTTCCTGCAGTCGCACCCAAGTGCCATTCCAGCAGTTGACCAACCCATCCCTTATCGCGACGAAGATCCGGTGGAACATCTATGTTTGCTTCCTTGGCTAACTCCTCAAAGCTCATGCCTGCGATATCCGTGGCTCTGGCGAGTAACTCTTGTTCTGACTGTGGTTCTGGTTTCATGCTGTTTGGTGAAGATCGAGTGAGTGGGCTTATTGTAGCGAAATTGACTCAAATTACGACCTGCAACAAATGATCATAGCTGGCGATTTTATGGTTAAAAGATCATCGCATTGATAGTTATCCACAGGTGCTAGATCGAAATCGTGAATTTTTCATAGGTATGTATGAATTAACAGGGGTTTATGATGATAAATTCCCTTGAGTTTTTCCTCGATTAGTGACTTTACAACTTGTTGGTGTGGATAAATACCTTGCTGGTTGATCTTTAACCGATCTGATCGTGGTGATGAATTTGGTCAGTAATAATGGTGGGTATAGGTTTGTGGTTTTTATTAAGTGCATGTTTTAATTGGTCTATTCATTTTGGTTATGACGTGTTTTTATGCTGAAATTCAATCGTTGTACGCTTATTGATCACTTTCTCATTGATTCTTCACATACTTATACACAGAAAAGGTGAATAAATGTGGGCTATGTCTCACAACGGTGTGAGTAACCCACGCTTTGGTTAAAAGTTATCCATTATGGCAGTGTGTAGTAATATTTTCTGCGTTAGTCACACTAGTAAGTTTGCTCATATTGGGGATATGTGGAAAAATCACTGTAATTAAGAATTTATTAGAGGTTGGCCAGTGATAGATGGCGACGGTTACCGCTTAAATGTGGGTATTGTAATCTGTAACAGCCATGGTCAGGTCTTCTGGGCAAAACGATACGGACAACACTCTTGGCAATTCCCCCAAGGAGGGATTGATGAAGGTGAAACCCCTGAACAAGCAATGTACAGGGAGTTATATGAAGAGGTTGGTCTTACTAAGAAAGACGTAAAAATTGTAGCGACGAGTCGTCATTGGCTTAGGTATAAGTTACCAAAGCGTCTGGTTCGCTGGGATTCAAAACCTGTTTGTATCGGCCAAAAACAGAAATGGTTTCTACTGCGCTTAGATAGCGATGAATCTAGGATCAATATGCAGCGCGGTAGTTCCCCTGAATTTGATGGTTGGCGTTGGGTAAGTTATTGGTATCCAGTCAGACAAGTGGTTTCTTTTAAGCGCGATGTTTATCGTCGAGCGATGAAAGAGTTTGCATCGATGGCAATGCCATTCAAAGAACGTAGAGTGAAAGGCAAGCGTAAACACCGAAGAGGATAGACATGCTTTCTCAACTAAGGGAGATAGTTGAACAAGTTTCTAAAGTGGATGAAGTTCATCAGGCTTTAGATATCTTAGTTAAACAAACATGCAGTGCAATGAGCACTGAGTGTTGCACTGTCTATTTAGCCAATGAAGAGATGCAGCGCTTAGAGTTAATGGCAACTCAAGGCCTGCGTTTCAAAGGTGATAAGATCCATATTCGCTTTAGTGAGGGCTTGGTAGGTCTGGTTAAGCGCAGCGCTGAGCCACTCAATATCGCTAAAGCGTCTGAACACCCTAATTTCAAATACTTTTCCGAGCTTGGTGAAGAGATTTACCAGAGCTTCCTTGGCACGCCAATTATTTACCGCAAGCAAGTACTCGGTGTGTTGGTTGTCCAGCAAAAATCTCCTCGTTTATTTAATGAGATGGAAGAGTCATTCCTGGTGACTCTTGCAGCTCAGCTTGCGGTTATTATCGCCCATGCTCAGACTCAAGGTCATTGGCGCCTTGAGAAAAAGCAACAAGCTATCCGTGGAGTTCCTGCTTCCTCGGGGGTCGCAATTGGTGACTTCTGGTGGGATGACACTCAGCCTGACCTGACGAATGTTTACCCTGCATCTACCTTAGACGTCGAGCGCGAACAAGAGTGGTTGTTGTTAGCGATTGAAGAAGCGTTAAATGATTTCCGTCGTATGCGTAAGAAGCTCGACAGTGAAATTAACAAAGATGCACTGGCTATCTTTGATCTGTTTACCCACCTGCTGAATGACCCTATGTTGCGTAAGGATTTAAAGGCGCAGATTCAGAAAGGTGACCGGGCAGACTGGGCATTACGTCAGGTTGTTGAGTCCTATTCGAACCGTTTCGCTCGTATGTCGGATGTTTACCTTCGTGAGCGGGCACAGGATATCCGTGAATTAGGACAGCGCCTGCTGTTTTTCTTACACAACACCGCTCAAGACCATACAGTGATTGAAAAACCAGTGATTCTGGTTGTTAGAGAGTTAACGGCAACTCTGCTTGCTTCCATTCCGAAAGAGAAGCTGCTGGCGGTTATCTCTTTAGAAGGTGCGGCCAACTCTCACGCTGCGATTCTTTCTCGTGCTTTAGGCATTCCAGCCGTTATGGGCGCTAATCTTAATCCTAAGGCGATTAAGGGCAAGTTGGGTGTCGTCGATGGCTACAGCGGAAAAATCCTCATATCGCCCAACAAGCAGCTACTGCGTGAGTATCGTGGTTTAGCAAATCAGGAGCGCGAATTAGCTGACAAGGTTAACCAGCGTATTGAAGAGCCAGCTTTTACCAAAGATGGTCAACGGGTCGAAGTGATGCTCAATGCGGGATTGAGTGCCGACGCCAATATTGCCATCAACCAGGGGGTTGATGGGGTAGGGTTGTACCGAACGGAAATCTCCTTCTTATTGCAGCACCGCTTTCCATCTGAAGAAGAACAGACTCAGCAGTACCAAGCGGTGTTAAACAGTTACCCAGATAAACGCGTCGTGATGCGTACTCTGGATGTTGGTGGCGATAAAGCACTTCCGTACCTGCCAATCGAAGAAGATAACCCATTCTTAGGCTGGCGAGGTATTCGCTTTACCCTCGACCACCCAGATATCTTCCTGATGCAGATTCGTGCCATGATGCGTGCCAGTGCAGACCATCAGAATCTGAGTATCCTTTTGCCAATGGTTTCTGGAGCTCAGGAGCTTGATGATGCCATCGCTCTGATTGCGCGAGCCCATCAAGAGGTCGCCGAGTTAGATGAGCGTATTAGCATGCCGGAAATCGGTGTCATGATCGAAGTACCTTCGATGATCTATTTGCTGCCATTGATCGCCAGTAAAGTAGATTTTGTTTCGATTGGTACCAATGACTTGACCCAGTACTTACTGGCCGTTGACCGTAATAACTCGCGGGTTGCAGATGTGTATGAATCAATGCACCCCTCAGTAATCATGGCTCTGCAGCATATCCATACCACCTGTGAGCAATTGAATTTACCTGTCTGTATCTGTGGTGAACTCGCTGGTGACCCAATAGGTGCATTACTCATGGTTGGTCTTGGTTACCGTAGCCTGAGTATGAACACCTCTAACGTCGCTAAAGTGAAATACTTATTGCGGCATACTGAAACCGAAGAGTTGCGACAATTAGCTGACAAAGCTCTGATGCAACCTTACGGACATAACATTTATACTATGATGCAGTCATTTTTCGAGGATAAAGGCTTCGCTGGCTTTATTCGTGCAGGCAACAAATAGGGTTCAATGTGTCGATAGAATTACTTATCTCTTTTATGGCCCTTGGTGCTGTTGTCGGTGTAATGGCTGGCTTACTTGGGATCGGTGGCGGTCTCATAGTCGTTCCGGCTTTGCTATTTATGTTGCCTGCTGCTGGCATTGAGGCGAGCATTAGCATGCACATTGCTCTTGCGACTTCACTGGCGACGATTATTGCCACATCAGGATCATCAGCGCTTAATCATTTTAAGCTGGGCAATGTCGACATGTTTGTGGTTAAGTGGTTAATGCCCGGAGTGGTGGTCGGTGGCTTCTTAGGTGCAAATGTCGCTGAGTGGATCCCATCGCAACATTTGCCAAGAGTATTCGGCATTATTGTATTACTGCTGGCAATCCAGATGCTGTTCTCGATTCGCGGTAAGGCATCTAAGAGTATGCCGGGTACGGCGGCAACAATGGCTTATGGTACTGGGATTGGTGTCATCTCCAGTTTAGCTGGTATTGGCGGCGGTTCCCTTTCTGTACCATTCCTCAACCGTCACGGTATCGAAATGCGTAAGGCTGTCGGTTCGTCATCGGTATGTGGTTGCCTGATTGCGGTGTCCGGAATGATTGGCTTTATTCTTCATGGTTATCAGGTCGATGCTTTACCGCCATATAGCGTGGGCTATGTTTACTTGCCTGCTTTGATAGCGATCGCATCCACCTCTATGCTGACCACTCGTATTGGTGCTAAGCTTGCCTCCTCATTGCCAACACCAACATTGAAAAAAATATTTGCACTGTTTTTAATGTTTGTAGCCGGAACTATGTTGCTGTAACACACTCTCATCTATACGTTTCGAAATTATCAGAATTTTACAAAGAGTATTAATCCTATGTCTCAGGGATATTTAACTTTTCCAAATATTGATCCGGTACTAGTCTCCATCGGTCCTCTTTCTATCCGATGGTACGGGTTAATGTATCTAGTCGGCTTTGCTTTTGCACTGTGGCTGGCAAATCGACGCGCAGACAAAACAGACAGTGGCTGGACGCGTGAACAAGTTTCAGACTTACTGTTCGCAGGCTTTTTAGGTGTCGTTATTGGTGGCCGTGTCGGCTATGTTCTTTTCTACAACTTCGACCTGTTCCTTCAAGATCCACTTTACTTGTTTAAAGTCTGGACCGGAGGCATGTCCTTCCACGGTGGTCTGCTTGGTGTAATTAGTGCCATGTTCTGGTACGCCAAGAAAAATGGCCGTACCTTCTTTGGTGTTGCAGACTTCATCGCTCCACTGGTTCCATTCGGTTTAGGTATGGGGCGCTTGGGTAACTTTATGAACAGTGAACTGTGGGGTCGCGTCACTGATGTGCCATGGGCATTTGTCTTCCCTAATGGTGGTCCACTGCCACGCCACCCTTCTCAGCTATATGAGATGGCGTTAGAAGGTATTGTGCTGTTCTTCATCTTAAACTGGTTTATCAAAAAGCCTCGCCCACTGGGTTCGGTATCAGGTTTGTTCCTTGCGGGTTACGGAACCTTCCGTTTCCTAGTAGAATACGTGCGCGAACCGGATGCTCACTTAGGTCTATTTGGTGGATTTATCTCTATGGGACAAATCCTGTCATTACCAATGGTGATCATCGGCATTTTGATGATGGTTTGGGCATACAAGCGCGGCCATTATAAAGACGAATTACCACAACAAGCGAAGTAAGGAATTGGTGTGAAACAGTATTTAGATCTCTGTCAGCGTATCGTTGACCAAGGCGAGTGGGTTGAAAACGAACGTACTGGCAAGCGTTGCCTGACAGTTATCAATGCGGATCTAACGTACGACGTGGCAAACAACCAGTTTCCGTTAGTGACAACACGAAAAAGTTTTTGGAAAGCTGCTGTAGCTGAGTTGCTGGGATATATTCGTGGTTACGATAATGCGGAAGACTTCCGTAACCTTGGTACCAAAACCTGGGACGCGAATGCTAACCAGAACGAGGCTTGGTTAAACAATCCATACCGTAAAGGCGAAGACGACATGGGGCGCGTATACGGCGTTCAGGGACGTGCTTGGGCTAAGCCGGATGGTGGTCATATCGACCAGCTTCGTAAGATTGTTGACGACCTGACACGCGGTGTCGATGACCGTGGTGAAATCCTTAACTTCTACAACCCTGGTGAGTTTCACATGGGCTGTTTACGCCCTTGTATGTACAGCCATCACTTCTCATTGCTGGGTGATACTTTATATCTCAACAGCACACAGCGCTCTTGTGATGTACCGCTAGGTCTGAACTTTAATATGGTTCAGGTATATGTCTTCTTAGCGATCATGGCTCAAATTACTGGTAAGAAAGCAGGGCAGGCATACCACAAGATTGTTAATGCTCATGTCTTTTAAGAACCAAAAAAGGCTCACTTCACTTTTTTGATTGGGTATTTGAAGATTTGATTGTCAAAAAATGAAAAAAAGCGTACTCCACAAAACCTCATTCCATAGTTAACATTCCTCAATATGCCACTAATTTCGAGTGGTGGTGTTTTCATCACCAAATCCTTTATTGCATATTAAATTGATTGCTTACGTCTTATCTCGGGTTTAAAATTCACTCAAGAACTTGGCCATTGAGCAGTACATTGAACTACCATAACATACCGAATTTTATAAAAATATTATCATCAGCGAGTGTAAGCTCGGTGTTGTGGGTATGCCTATTTGGTTTAGAGGTTAAGCGTGCTTTTGATGGTGGCTTTTCTTTGTCTAAAGTTATCAAGTCTGTTACTCAGGACAATCATACTAGCTATAGTATCAACACAGATATACTCAACATTTTGTGGACTAAGTCTTTAAGTGTCCATATTTTCGTCATACTTTTAATATCTCTGATTTCCACGGCTCTACTTGCTTATTTAGTGAAATATCAGACGATTAAAAAGCTATCGATCGGTGAGGCTCATCGTGTTCGAGTAGTTAAGTTTTGCCCATATGAGAACGAGTTGCTGCTTAAATCGAGTGCTTTGGTCACGATCATAACTGTTTTACATGCTGCTTCTAACGAATTCGCATTTATTGCTACTGTCCTACTTACTTTTTATTCACCAATCTGGCCTTATAACTCTTTAATCACTTTCAGAAGGATTGTGTTTGCGAAAGCATCCGTGATTTTAGACGTAGAGAATGATATTCGAGATGACTTTGTCGTAGTCACCACAACGGATGTAATCGAAAGCTTCACTTATAACCCAAAGTGTCCGCAGCGGATGGATATGATTTTATACAATAAAGTTTCAATTATTAGGTGACCTATGACGAGTGTTAACCCTACACAAACTAAGAGCGCTTTAATGCTCAACTCTGTCCACACAGTTTTTCAAGAAGTAAAAACGTCACGAGATGATATTGCAGCATCAACAGTTAACCATTTCATCCTGCATCACAAAGCTCGTTCGACGGTCTTTGACAATGTGACAAGTTTTATCCTGAAGTCACGTGATGGCATCGATGCGGCTGACTATATGATTGGTTTGGTTATGGATAACTTTGCATCCGCTAATAAGTTGGTTGATTTAGTAAAAGATGATGGGGCTGTTGAAACCGAGTACAGCACGTGGGGTTGTTTAGATCTGAACGACCCGAATAATATTGATGTTCAATCGCTTTTTGATAGCTTGATCAGCACCTTAAAAATATCGAAGAGTAATCCAAACAAGGATGCAAAAACTGAGGGGGCAAACCTTGGTGTTCTTTCTTTTGTTATAGAGAAACAGGGTAAAGATGACATTGAAGTATACGCTGTCCAGCGAACTACAGATGTAGGTAAAAAGGTAATCGACGGTAAGAAGAAATCGTTTATTCGCCGTGGTAATGAAGCATATGTTGTTTCAGATGAGCGATACAAGATCAACTCTGAGTATGACTTCTTCGTTCTTCGCCAAGGAGCTTCATATTACTTGATGGTTAACAATTTTAAGCACTTCGTAGTAACAGCAGACTATAGTGAAATTCAAAACCGAAATGTACGAGTAGGTTTTGAAGGACTGGTTGCTGATGGTTTGATTACTGAAGACGTAAAAAACAAGTTTGACAGCTACGTTGTTTCAATGGGTATTAGGGAGAAAAACCATTTCATTCGTGCTATTGCTACAGGTAAGCATAAATCTTGGTCAAACTTAAAAGATCAACAGATTAAAGCTAATGTTAACTTGCCAGCTGATCGCCAATGGCATATGAAGTTTGATAGCAAAGATCAACTGATATTTGATGGCACAAAAGAATGTGTTCTTGAATTTGTTAAGTTTATCTCTCACACCGTAGTACAGAGTGTGAGTGACCCTAGTGTGTTTATGGATATCTCAAACTGGACGCCAGCGTCTAACTAATTAGAAATCAAACTCAGCTTTATAGCTGAGTTTTTAGTTTAGGCGGTTGAAGTCGATTAGACCCATTGGCTGTCAATGCACCATCAGGTTTAGCGTGATTCACTAGGTGCTTTTTATCAATTTGTTTTTTAATCCTCTACAGTGAGTTAGGTGCTCAGGGAGCAACTTTAGTGCAGTAAAACGATATATCTCAAAATATGGGATTCTTCTTTATTAATTAGTTTATGCAATTAGTTTTATTGTGGTATTAATCAAAATTCATACCATTTAGGAAGAATCGAATATGGATCAAAGTTACTTATGTAGTCAAATCGCAACTATCATTGCGGATTATGCAAATGGAGAATTTGGTGTATATGACCAAAACCATGTTTGTACTTGGGCTAATCAATTTGATTTAAGTGAGAGGCAAATTGTTCTAGAAGAGACTTTGCATATTCTCCAAAATAATTATATTACAAGCGATAACTTCATAAGGTTTGCTAATGATGCTATAGATTGCTCAGCCCTACATGGTGGAGACTCTGCGGCTTTTTGGGCTAACTCATCAATCTTAGACATTCAAATCGATGGGAATAGTCAGACTGAATTAAACGACATTTTCTGTAACGTTTTGCATGGAAAGTTAGCGGTATTGGGGCGAATTAACGTTAGGTCTAACACTTATTTATACATTGATGACTTTATCTTTTCTGGTAATCGTCTATATCGAGATATCGTCAACTGGGTTGAATTAAATAATCCATTAGACTGTAATGTTTACTTCTTAACGATGGGGTACTATCGCTATGGAGAATTTGACCTTAATCGCCGCCTTCAAGCCCTATTTCAAGGACGTAATATTAACTTTTACTTCTTTAGCTATGATGAGTTTCAACTTGAAAACAGATTGACATACAAAGACCAGTCTGAACGATTCTGGCCTACAGAGGCGGTTAGGCAAGACCATACGATAAATAATTATCTGCATAACAATGGGATCAATTTTCAGTTTAGACAGGCTAACATTCCACCCAATAAAGTATTCTCACCACAAAGAAGAGATACTTTTGAACGAATAATGCTTAAGTATGGCATTCAGATTGTTAGCTTTTCTGCAAATAATAGCGCTGTAGTTAAACCATTAGGGTATGATACGTTTCCAAATTCTCTTGGCTTTGGATCTGCAGTTTTTACATTTAGAAACTGCCCTAATAATAACCCTTTGCCATTCTGGTGGGGAAACCCGCAGTCACCTAACCCAACTTTAAGAAGGTGGTATCCTTTAATGCAACGCAGGGTATACAATGACTGAGCAGTGTAAGCAGTACGATCTGCGCACAGCAGCAGCCTTCAATAAAACCACAGAGAAGTGGGGGGAGCTCTCCAACATGTGTGGGGGATTTCCTGTGGTAGTTAATGGCGTACCTATAAAAAGTGTAGAAGCCCTATATCAAGCGTGTAGGTACCCGCATCACCCTGATATTCAACGCCTTATTCTACAGCAAAACAGCCCCATGATTGCAAAGCGTGTTGCAAAGCCTCACCTTTCAAATACTCGTGAGGATTGGGATTCTGTAAGAATACTAATCATGAAATGGGTTCTAAGAGTTAAGTTAGCACAAAATATGGACCGTTTTTCCAAAGTGCTGGAAGAAACAAGTGATATGCCTATCGTTGAATTATCTCGCAAGGATGGCTTTTGGGGGGCAAAGCCTCTAGAAGAATCTATTTGCGTTGGAGTTAATGCGTTGGGTAGGCTGTTGATGGAGTTAAGACAACAACTCAAAGAAAATGGTAGGGAGAGATTTTTAACAGTTAACCCATTGCCTATCTCAGACTTTCTACTATATGGTGAACCCATTACCATAGTCGAGGCGTCTCAATCTATTACCGAAAAGACTATTCAAATCGACATATTCCACTCTTCTTACTGAAATTGCGCAAATTAACTCGGTGCTATTAGAAGCCCCAATTGATTAGAACGCTTTAGCTGAGGCTTTTGTGGTTAACTGGAAAAATATGGACAAAATCATAACTATCGATATCGAAGGTTTCGAGTTTGTTGATCGTGATGATGCTATGAGGTTAAGTTACAACAAAAGAAAGACTGAGCGCCCATACAATTTAGTATGTTTTATGACTGAAGGTCAGATTGATGATTTCTTTTTGTACGTGGGATAATTTTGAAGATTCTGATAATGATGACGTTTTCAATACGAGTTGTACCGGAAACTCGTTGATTTTTGACATCCCATAGTATTAATAGTTTATGGACATACTGGAATATACAGTCCCAAATGTCAGGGAACTTAAGTTGATGCATCATCATCTTATGCAGTCGTTTAGAGCAACCCCACTTAAAGGTTAGCAGATGCATACAAAGAGGCTAGAAGAAATCGAAGTTAGCTTCAATGATTACGAAGTAGGCCCAGACCGATTTGTTAGATGTGTTTGGGCGCTACACATGTACAGGCATCACGTGTTTCGTACGGATTTATCCGACCAGTTAATCCTAAGTATTAATCGAATTAATGAATCTTTGGGGATCTCGGTGAAGACCATTGATTTGAATGAATATAAAGATAGTTTTAGGTCATCAAAGAACCTTAATAAATCGATTGAAGAAAACGAGTATCCACTGTGGATATGGTTCTACGGCGTCGAAGCGTTAAAGGAACAAGATTTTTCAGGTTGGTTAAGAAGCCGATTAACAGTTCGTTCGATAGAAAATCTACGAACTATCTTTGTGGCAGAGTCACAACATGATTATCAAGATATTTTTCGTGATAGTAGTGCCCCGTTTTATCAATCTACGATGTTACTCCAAACTAAAACGTTAATGGAAAAATGAAAGTTATCTGGCTATTCAGAGGGAGAATTCCCAGAATGTACGCTCTGATTGCATATATCATTCGTATTGGCTGAATGAAAGATCGAATACAGATTATCCTCCTCGCTGAGTTCAATCAGGTGAGTTAATCTGAATACAATCTGTCAGCTGTTTAAGCCTAGGTTTAGCTAGTTCTTATAGGTTGCCCAAAATTGGTCCTGCCCCATTGCGTGCCAGCCTAAGACATAGGACACATTTCAGTGAACGCTCATTGAAGTATATAGATTTCTAGGGGGCTACCAGTATTGGTGAGCTAACGACTGTAATATTTACCTGTCGATCTTTAGTTTCCAAAAGAGAATGAATGTATTTCTTATTTAAGCGTAAATAATGTTTAAATTGACTATTTGTAAACTATTGACTATTTGTCAATTTGGAGCTATCTTAAAACATCGACAGGATGTTTCGTCCTGATGCTCTTTAAAACTAATAACCTTTTTCGAATCGTAACTGGCAGAAATGCCGATTATCTTAGTGATAATCCGGTCGCACCCACAGCTCGTAATGACGTAAACCTAACCTAAATGCTGAAGATTGATTCCATGCAGGTAAAGGCTTGACTCGTAACGTTGCACAGACAGATATCGGCTTACAGGCTTACAGGCTTACAGGCTTACAGGCTTACAGGCTTACAGGCTTACAGGCTGATAGAGAATTGTATGGAGGGGAGAGCAAAAATTGCTCTGAAGATTGTGGTTTACGCTATCTGTATCATTTTATTCGGTTCGGTAATTTTTTGGAGGGGAATTTCCCAACAACGAATAAAAAGGTAATTAGATGAATACTCAAGTTTTAAAGAAGTCACGTGAAGTTCTTAAACAGATTTTACGTGAAAAGCATGATGATATAGATAGCAAGACGAAGTCAGAAGTTGAGGTGCTAATCGAGCAGATTGACGCTGAACTCTCTGGGAATTCGCAGACGAAGACTAGCAAACGTGAGGTTTTGGAAACGTTCGGAGTTTTGTTAAGCGTAATCCATAGAGGGGCTGAGTTACTTGATAAAGTTATCTCAATTTTCAGTTCGTAAAGTAAACCATTAATTTTTTATTATGAATTTTTCAAATACGTTAGAGAAGTGCAGAAAGCACAGAAAAATGTCGAAAAAAGACTTGGCAGACAGGATAGGTAAAAGTGCCTCGTACATTACCCTGTTAGAGCAAGGTAAGCGAGAGCCTAATCTAGGTTTGGTTGAAGACTTGTGCCATGCTTTAGACATCCCAGCTTCAGTCTTTATGTTCCTAGCATCGCAGGAGCAAGACTTACCATTCAGTGACGAGCTTACAAATAAGCTTGAGTCACTCATGTATCAACTTATCGATGATGCCGACTCCGACATATAACTTGAGAGCAATTGGAAGTGTAGAGGCGCTTTCAAGAATGCTCCAACTTCCAGTCCCTCGTATTCGCTATCTTGCCCAAAATACATCAGATTTCTATCGGGTTGCTAGAATCAAAACAAAGGCAAATGGCGACAAGCGTATTACTTATGATGCTTACCGCTCTCTGAAAGATGTCCATAAGACACTCAAGGTAAGGTTGTTCCAGAATGTTTCTTATCCTGACTACATACAAGGTGCAATCTCTGGGCGTTCCTATATCGGAAACGTTAAGAAACATACCAAGAGTACTATTATCATATGTGAAGATATTACAAATTTCTTTCCTACCATACGTGAGTCCGATGTCAAAAAGATGTTCATGCGTCTTTTCCACTTTCCTAAAGAAGTGGCCAGTCTTCTCACAGGGTTAGTCACTCTAAATGGTACTGTTCCACAAGGGGGCGTTTGTAGTAGTTATGTTGCAAATCTAGTTATGTGGGAAAGAGAGTCAGCCCTAGTATCTCTACTTCGAGCTAAGAACCTTACTTATACTCGCTATGTTGACGATATAACGGTCTCGTCTAAATACTATATTGATAAAGCAGAGATAAGCAGCGTTATAGCTTCCATATACGGGATGTTGAAGCATTTTGGTGTCAAGCCAAATAAGGCGAAACACGAAGTCTTGAGTAACGGCATGCATCAAAAGGTTCACCGAGTCGGGGTGAACGGTAAGCGGCCAAGTTTTGGAAAAGAAGAAAAGAAACGAGTTCGAAGTGCGGTGTATAACCTAGAAGCACAGTTTAAAGACAATGCTTGTTCGTATGACGAATACTTGAAAGCATTCAACTCGGCAAGTGCATTGGTAGCTAAGCTAAAGCAATTGAATGAGCGTCAAGGACAAAAATACAGAGAAAGTCTCAATCTACTCAAACCATCATCTAAGAGAGTTGAGCTTAGTAATTGATATTCAGTGAATGAATTTATCCGCTTGACTAGAGACTTTGCCATACTCAGCTAATCCGCTAAGTGCTAATTTAGCAAAGTCGCTAACACGTTTTTGGGCAATTTTTTAGTTTCGAATCGGCACAAAAATGACTGGTTTCAGATTTGAAAGTGTATGGAATGGCTCTAACCCTGTGGCCAATTATTATTGGCCACAACAATCAAAGCTTTTGTTGAGATTCAGCTCGAAACTAAGCTTTAGCAAATTTCATTATGCGGCAACTCCTTGCTCTTCTGAGGATTCATTTGGCTCACCGTTAATCCCCATCATCATCTTATAATGAGCGCCATGCTCAGACTCTTCAAAAATCTTCTTGAAAACTTTTCTATAGGTATCAATAACCCCAATGTCTTGAGTTACGAACAAATCGTCAATAGCATGGTGAGAGCCATCGTTAACCCATGAAAACAGTGACTGGCAAATCAACCTTTCTTCTCCTTCGAAAAGCTCAATCATGTCATCTTTTTTTATATTCCCTAAGAACGTAAAATAGTTCTCTAATATCTTTCTCATGGTATTTTGAATAGTTAGCGAACATGGCTCTGGCACTTTTATCTCCTGCCAGAGTAGTTCATACGATGATTTTATTGGATTTGATTTATGTCCAATAATTTTTGAAGTGCCATCAACTTTTCTAACTATCCAAAAGGTTTCATCACTAAGTTTATCTTGCCCTGACCGCCTGTTATGAAACGTAACTTCCTTAAAAAAATAAGTGTTATGAGTCAAGATGAATAACTGCTTCATTAAGCTAGAACCATCTCTAGCGTCGGTCATTAATCCTTTTATTAAAGTGCTTACGATAAATAAGATATCGCTATCCAAACTAGAAACAGGATCATCGATAACTACAACCCTGTCAGTTGTTATGCCAACTTCGCTGAAGCTACCTTTAAGTAAATGGTAAAAGTATAAAAAAGATATAAAGGTTTTCTCTCCTTCACTTAATGTCTCTTTCGCACAAGAACCATCACCTCTAATAATAGAGTAGCAACGGTCTTTCGTAGATTTTCCAATAGTAAAGCTAGTAAATCCAAATGACTTTAATAAACTGTTAATCGCATCGATAGTTGGCTGAATTGAAGTGGTTTCCTTTTCTAATGCCTTTATTTCATTATCCTTAACTATCTTATTTTTCTCTTTAGTATTTATACCGACAGTTAAGCCATTAATAGCTTTTTCCAAACTGGAGGAATCTTTTGTGTATTGTTGAATTTCTGCTTTAAGTTCCTTCTCCAATACAAACTTCCAAACCTGACTGACTAACGATTTTTTTTCATCTTTAAAGTTAGATACAATTAAATTATGCTGATTAATTGTGTTGTTGGCGTTTTCAATTATCGATTGAATTTCATCGATCGTATGATGAGTGGCTTTTAATGTAACAGTAGAAGCAGGTTCTGATATTTTATTACCAAGCAACTGTATATTTTCACTGGTTATCGCCTTCAATGTGTCAAACTTGGCTTTTAATAATTCGCTGTCAATATCTTCATTAATGTTAGCTACAAGACTATCGAGGTGTGAAATTAATTGTTGTGATAAACTAGAGTATGTTCCCACTACATCCTTTAGAGTTTTGATATTTTGTTCAAATGTTTCGTCGAAATAATTGGCTAACTGATTTTCAAAGCCACTCAGTAGCGTTTGCTGGCAAAAGGGGCACTCACCTTCTGATTGAGGTAAGTAGTTCATACCATGTCTAACCCAGTCACTGTTATTGAGATTATTAATTAAACCTGCTATATCAACATCACTTTTACCAATAATTCTCTGTTGTAAAATCTGATGTTGTTCCAATTCCTTTAGTTTTGACGAGTTAAGATTATTTTGGATTAATGGCTTTGATTCTGGAGGAACACCAAATAATGTCTTTGCTTTTTCAATTAAATATTCTTTTGTTTTTAGATCGGAAGTATTACTAGCGTTTTCACTAATAACTCGATCTTTAAATTTGGATTTGCTGTTACGTGCACCTTGAAAAGCGTCTTTAAATAACTTGTCTAATTTGTCTTTTACTAACCAACATTTATCTGTGAAATTATTATTAATAATTTCTAGCTCTCTTATTTTTCCATTGTTTTTGTCGTCACCATTTAAAACTAATTCCTTGGATTTGATTTCTTCAACTATCTTGTCTAATTCACATTTTGCTTGTGCAATACTATCTATAACTGCTTGATCAGCTTCCCCTAAGGTAAAAACACCGGGCAGATCCTTTTGAGGATTGAAATTTTTCTCTACAAAATCTCGATTATAAACAAATCTTTCTATGGGGGAACCAGACCAATTAACTGCACAGTTTGCGTACCTTGTTGAATCCTCAAGCAATCTAGAAATTGTCGTTTTACCAGCACCATTGGCACCAAAAAAGAAATTAAACTTTTCAAGTGGTGACACCTGTTGAGGGACTATTCCATATGTTGCTGCGTTAGCAATTTCTAGAGAATTAATCATTCGGCATCCTTGTTAGATAATGTAACGTCATCAGAGGTTAATTATTGTCAATAAATAATCTCTAGCTTCAGGTAGTTAATTAGTTTATTTTGAGTTGCTACCAATACATTAGTCACTTTGTCGCATAACAAAAAATTGGTCAACTCTTAACGTGCAAAACTAGAAGCAGCTCAAACAGATAACTCGAAAAGGGCTCTTTCGTGTTTGAAAGTGCTGAACGCAATGCTTTTGGATATCAATGATTTAAGCTGTTGATTCTAATGAACACTTCTCTAACTTTCATACTTATATAGCACTTTTTAAGTGAAAGTTTCTGATACCATCATGTAATGAATGAAGTTGAGTATTTAAAGTGGCTGATTGCTGATAGAGTGAGAAAGTATCCTGATCTAAAATAGTTTATGGGATGCGTTGCCGACTCTCTTAATGAGTTAACTATTGAAGACGTGGGCTATTACTATGTTAACGACTGTTCGGGTGGGAAGTACTTAAGTACTGTGCTTACCAAAGCACTCTGCTGAACATTGAACATACTACAATGTTTGTGTGTGATGTCTTCACGTTGCTATCAAACGAGTATCGAGGCGGCAAAATCAGTTAAGTACTGTTGAACAGAAGTGAGTTAGATTTCGAGCTTTAACTCACCGACACTGGATTAGTGAAACTTAGCCTACTCCTCAGTATCAAAACGAAAGGCCTGCTCCGTCATATTGTTTGTAGATGGAAAATCGGCCCGTATCTAATCTATCAGGATTGTCATCAGGGTGAATGCATGAATAATTCTTTTGTCAAAACAACCACTTAATCGAGTGCCTGAAATTGAGTCAGTAAATATTTTTTCATTTCGTCATGTTCGGCAAAAACTCTCATCCAATCGCTAATGAACTAGGTGCATAGAACACCTGAATCAGTATTTTTGTCTTCCCCATATCGCGTTTCAGTGGAAGTGTGTTGATAAGTAATGGGAGACAGGAACAACTTAGGGCAACCTGTCAGATCTACTCACATTGAGGTTTCTAAACTGACGTCAGATTCGTTCACCAAGTGAGACTACTTTTCAGGAGCTTCTAGTTGCTAAATAGCTTTAAACGCAACCAAGTTGAGATTTTGATAAGACCTAATCTCTGACGTCGGCATTATTATTTAGCTTTTAGCAAGCATGCCCTTAAGTTGTGATTGTTTATACCATCCGGCCGATTGTACGATCTATTCGTGACTAACCAACGGATGTGTAAGACTGAGTTACTACAGATGAGGTGTTAGACGATACCTCTATCATCTGTATTTGACTCCTATCAAGAAATTTTCCCAAAGCCCTTCATATTAGCTTGTTGCGCTATTCGTTTTGGGGTCACTCCTTTTGTTAAACAGGGAACAGTAAATGCTTCATTGATATTCCCTGCTGATGGGAGTGGGATTTTGTTTCCCTCTTCGTCTTTTTTAAAACGAGCTACTCGGCGCACCGTGACTTTGTTACCTACAACGGGAATCCCTAAGTGCATGTTCCAACCTTTGAATATTGCAGATAGTTTACAGAGCAGTGAATACGAGCTGGACTCAGTGACTAGTGATTGAAGATAGTTCCTGACTTGGAATTCAATATCGTTCTCTGACTCTAGACCTAGTGATGAAATAATTCGGGTTAGATATTCTTCTGGCGACAGAGGCAACGTTTCGGTATGAGGAATGTCTTTAAGCTTTTGTTTTATCAAACAGTGTGCAAATGCGTATATTGCTTCTGATGCTTGGCTTTCAAGTTTATGTCGTTTAACTACTTTTGCGACGAAGTCGACTGATAAGGCAAGTTCTTCATTTTCTTCGACGTAAGTGAGTATTTCCGCTGGTTGAAAAGAAGTGCCCTGAGTTCCTTTGAATGCATAAGGGTTAGACGTTATTTCGAATGCTTTTGACAACATAGCCACCCGAGATAGCACGTTTGCGTTTACCTTAACACCAGCCATTTCAAGAACTTGTGACCTTGAACGCATGTTTCCTACGTCAATATGCGCAAAGGATAATTCATCAGTGACTCCATAGGTTATTGGGGCTATGAATCCTACGTTAGCTTCGCATGACGCTTCTAGACGGTGGTGTCCATTTAGTATTTCTCCATCATTTGAAATGATAATGGGTTCACCTGTTAAACACCATTGACCATTTTTCATATCCTCTGCGTACTTTTTAACCTTTGTTTTACTCAACTTCCGGTTTTTGTTTTTTGTATTTATCGCCCCCCTCTGGGAGAACTTCAGCATATCTCTAGCGAGTTGAGGTGAAATGTAGATAACTAGGTGTTTTAATGTTGTTTGAACAGCTCTAACTCCTGAGTAGTAACGTGCCTTGGTTTTAAAAACGTCATTAAGTTGTTTCGAAGAAAGAACTGTTGTAGCTGTTCGTAGAAGTTGCTTTGAGCTTGCTAAATAGCTAGTGCTTTCTTTTTCCTCATATCGTTCGACTAGGCTATCAACTATAGATGTTTCCAAAGCCTCATCCGAGATCTCGCTTAAGCTTTCTGTATTTTTACTAATCATGTGGTAATTCTCTGCATTGCGGCTAAAAAATAAACATTTGAAAATCGAGTCTTCAGTAATGTTTGTCATCATTATTGATCCGACATGCATGTCGGATCAAATTATAAATTTATTTTAGACTTCGTTGGTTAGGTAAATGGATGAAAAGACTTGAAACTTTCAGAAAATAAAATCAGTGGTATGTTGCTTTCCTCAGAAAGACGGACTCTAAAAACTCTAATCACAACAATGCCAATGGTTGAGATTCCCTCCTATTTCTCTGTTAGCAAGCTTCTGCCAGAGCTGAGCTGGGTTGCAAATGCTGCTGTTAACGCAACTAACGCTGAGAAGGTGCAAGCGATGCAAGCAAGCTTGGAGAATTCGATATTCAATAGCCCAATAAGTGCTCCATTTACACTTACATTTGCAGTTTTGGGTAAACCTAAGTTTGACGATTCTTCAAACCTAACCCCGCAGTTGAAGTATGATTCCTCGAATGCTTATATTGTGGCCAATGTTTTAGGGTTGGTTGCTATGTGTAAGGCTCTGGGAATCAAGACGTTTCTATTTAGCTCAAGGCTTAGTGTTAAAGAAGCCAATTCGAAGAGTGAGCTAAGGCAGCGTTTAGCAATGGAGAGCGTTGAAGTTCGTATAATCTTCGATGACCAGAGGGGCTTGACTAGTGATGATGTTACTGAGCTGTTTAAGCAGTTTCAGACTATCGATACTTCAATGAATCTACCTCATCAGATTGATCGTAAAGGTCTGATATCAGAGGATAATTACCCACTTAAGACTTTTGTTGATAAGCTAGTTGTTGAAGCTAAAATTGATTCGTACGGTGGCATTAAGCGTGATGCAAAACATGTTAAAGTATCTGAGTGTTACATCACAACATCGTATGTTCTATTCAAATTAATAGTCGGTGCTGTGGCAGGCGTCGGAACACAAGAATACGGAAAGATGTCAAAAGACATAACACTACCAACTGGAGTTTGTCTTTCATCGATTCTTTCAAGTGGGTATATTGACTTCGTTATTGCTTTTGTCAAAGGTTGGCTTGAACCACAAAAGGAAGCTTTTGTTAGAAATCGTAATGGGTATCATTTGTCACCACAGGTTTGGCAAGCTTTAGGGTTAGTTATACATCAGTTAGTTTCTGATGGGATTTTGAAGGAACAACTAAAACTTATGGGTAAAGCGCTAGGTCAGTTGGACTATAGTAAAAATGCCAGTCATTGGGGGAAATGCTCTGTTATGGAGCTAGATTCTAGAGGTCGTCTGTATAAAAACTCTGCGAATTCAACTCGTCAATTTAGAGTTGGGCTGTTTAAGTATTTTATAACGGTCTTGAAAGTAGACAGTGGGCTAAAGAACTAATGAAAATTCTATACTTTGATACCTTTAGCCTTTTCTATTCGAAGACATATATAGAAAGTGATCAGAGTGTTTCTATGGCGTACGAAGAGTGGCGCAATAGCCCCCTTAGAAATTTACTAACAGAAGTTAGACCTGATCTAACAGGGATAAAAAGGCTTCGTAAAGCAGCTATGGAGTCTGGTTTCAAACTTTATTCATTAGATAATCGGTACAAACGAGCGCTATTGATTGAAATGGGGATTTTTACCGAAGAAGATTTGGCCCCAGATAGCGTTTTTAGCATACGTATGGGGGATGGTGATCCAATACGAAGAATGATAGCTCACTCCCGGGTATTGGAAGCTACTTGGTTCGTTTGTGGTGATGTTTACTCAGAGGTTTTTTCTTACTACCCCAAACGCCACTTGAAGTCAGCTTTTGGATTAGGGGTTACTGATGAACTGATATCTCAAATTCGAGCGCTCAAAACAACTTAGTTGTACATATGACTTGTACAACTCCAGTTATTACATCGTTGATAGTTATTAATTTTTATCAAGTAGGCTCATTTAGTTAACCACCCGATCGAAAGCGGATGGTTAATCTACATTGGGCTAGCTGGATTAGATTGCGACTTGAGCTTTTATTGCTGGCTGTGGGTCGTAACCAATTAACTCGAAGTCTTCTAGCTTGTAATCATAAATAGAACTTGGTTTACGCTTAAGTCTTAGTTTCGGAAGAGCTGTTGGAGTGCGCTGGAGCTGAGTTTTAACTTGTTCGATATGATTGTTATATATATGTGCATCACCGATGCTCATGATCAACTCACCTACCTCAAGATCGCACTGCTGCGCTAGCATGTACACCCATAATGCTGCTTGAGCTGTGTTAAATGGATGTCCCAAAAAGAGGTCATTTGAGCGAATAGTACACATCAGATTTAGCTTGTTATTGATGACTTGGAACTGGTACAGTAAGTGACATGGTGGTAGTGCCATCTTGCCTTGACGTACGTTTTCATGGGGAGAAAGTTTTTCATCTGGAAGGTACTCGACATTCCAACCGTGAAATAAAATTCTTCTAGAAGTCGGGTTATTTTTCAGTAAGTCTACGACATAGTCAATTTGATTGATCGTTGAACCGTCTTTCGTTTCCCAAGCAGTCCATTGCTTGCCGTATACTGGACCAAGCGAGCCGTCCTCCAAAGCCCACTCGTTCCAAATTCTAGCATCGAGGTCATTGATGTTAGTACTACCTGATATGAACCACAGTAGTTCATTTACTATCGATTTGAAATGTACTTTTTTGGTTGTGAGGAGAGGGAATCCTTTAGCTAAATCAACACGATATTGTCTTCCAAAAACTGATACTGTACCTGTACCAGTTCTATCCTCCTTAACAGATCCGTTTTCTAAAACATCTTCTAATAACTCTAAATACTGTTTCATTTGCTTAGTTCTTCTAAAGTGTTAGGCAGGTGCTTCTTACCTGCTCGTTTGTTTTCTACTCATCTACTTTTATCTACAAGTAGCAGATATAAATCTAGCTGTAATCTAGTTTACTAAATTAATTGTCCGATTTAATGCTAAGTCTTCTGTTTAAGGCCGTAAGCTCTCGATCTCGTCTTGCAAGCTCTTCTTGTAGACCAATTATCTCATCAAATAGTATGGCGTTTTCTTTTAATAAATCATCAATTCGTATTTCTAATCGTTTTTCGTAAGATATCCTTTTATCACGTTCTGCGCTCTCTAATTGTTTATTCCTTTTTCTAGACTTTTCCCTGACTTCATTTTTTAGCGCTTTTAGTCGAAGTAATGCCCATCTGCGCTTTCTAATGGTTCCCTCAGACAGCTTTGATCTGCTAGCTAATTCTAATAAAGTCGGCTTCACCTTTCGCTCAAGAGCATCTTTCGATAGTTCATCCAAAGCATCCGATATGATTTCATCATTAGATGTCACCTCGTTACTTACATACTCTTTCAATCCATCAGGTCGACCGTCAGAGGCTGGCGTATTTGATTCTCTAATCATTTTTCACCCTGTTCTCTTTCAAACTTACTAACGTGCTTTTCTAACTGGTTGGAAAGTTTTGACCATACATCTATTGATAAGTGGTCTTGTCCTGTGATGACTTGCTTATCAGCAAAAAACTTTCTGTTCTTTAACGCATTGACGCAGCCTTCTGAGATGACATGATTAGGACAATCTGGGTCACATGAATAGTCACCAAAGCACGGAGGGGGAGCCTCTCCATTTTCATTTTTAATAAAATTGTAGGTGCATATGCCGATTGAAGTTGTCATAAGGGAAATGTTTGAATTTGCGAGTTTTTTTATGTAAAGGGCACGGTTTTCTCCATACAAACCATTCCCTTTAAACCAAGCATCAATCCGAGCCTTGTGAGCTTCACCACCACCACCGGCAAAGAGCTTGTTTTCACCGTAAAGGTCATTGAGAACTTCTTCTCTTGCCAGAGTTGTTTTAGATTGAATAGTTAATAACAGGTTAGACTTATAGCTACCATAACCCGCTGTAACTTCGTTGGGCAATCTATTGAAACGATTATGAAAATGTTTCAATTGCTTAGAAATAAAAGGCAAACCTACATTGTGTTTAGCTAACTGATAAGCCAGTGTTTCTCGGCATTGGTGAACAGAGAAAGTATGATGTTTAAACAGATCGTTCTTATCAATCTTTTTAATAAACCGATTAAATGTTGAGTTTAAAGTACTATAGCCTTGTCCTCCACTTCGGACGACTTTGTATGGAGAAGAGAATAAGTAATTGTTACCCGATTTTTCACAAGCATATAGCAAGATATCGTATGCATCTTGAATAAGAGGTATCACAAGCCATTTGTCTACTTCTTCTGGTTTTGCTTCATTTTCTTGTTTAACGACTTTTGAGTAAAGATACTTTAAACCGTCAGTTGGGGATGTGCGCAATGAACCAACAGTCAATAAACTAAATTCTGTATCTCTCATACCAGTGAGGAGTAGTACGATAAGCATCGAAGCTTTGTGTGCGTTGCTGTATAGCTCGTTGATCTCACCTGCGGTGTACCCATACTTTTTCTTATAGTGTTTGCTGAGAGCTTTGCCTTCACCCCACAAATGCTCTTCTAGCTGAACCTTAATGTTTCCAAATCTGTCAGTAACATCACTACTCGCATAGTTTCGAATATCGTCGTCATGAATATCAAACTCCATTAACAACTTAAACTCAGCGATAGCTCGTTTGCAATAATTTAGTAAAAATAGGAACTGAGCATCGGATAGGTTTTTGATACCTTCTTTAAGTGCTTTTTCTCTCCAAGGTATTGATTTTGAGTTAATATCTTTTAAGGATAACTGAAGAGGTTGGGGGAGGTTTTTTTGTATTACATTATCTGTAATTAATCGAAGCGCTCTCTTTAAATGACTTACTCTTCCCCCAAACATGGGTGCATTGATCTTCAATATGTCGAAAGAGATATCAGAGAAGGAATCAATGTAATAGCCATTTTCTTTTCCATATGTCACACACTGTGAACCAATTTTTACTAGTTCAGAAACCCGTCCTTTTACCGTTTTTCCGTCAAGTGTTGTCTTGTTTGTCTTTGTGTTGTTAAGTAAAGATGGATAATGAGCATAAATGAAGGCGGTAACTTTTAGTTCATGCACCATGTTTTTAGTTAGGCAGCGCTTATACTTCGTTCTTTTTCCTTGATGTTTGTTTGTATCAAGAAAGGTAGGCCAGTTGATAGTCGCGCTTTCTTCACCTTTATACAGGGGTTCTGTATTTAGAACATACCGCCAAACATCATCTTGAAACGTTGAATACCAGATTGGGCTGTCTGCACCTATTTCAGCCTCACCTTTCATTATTTCTTCTATGGGCAGACGAGTCTGCTGTGTGTAGCTCATTGTTCAAGTGTCCCTTGATATACTAGAAAATCTAGCGCTTCATCATCCAGCTCATTAGCTAGTCGCTTCGCATTGTGTATGACATCTTCTGTAAACTGTTCGTTGGGTTTAAGTATTTGGTTAATTACTTCTAAAGTATCTACATAAAGCTCCTGTCTACTATCGAGGTTACACTTCGCTGAAGCCGAAAGTGCATCTTCAATTTTATACTTGTATGCAATAATTTTAGGTAAAGAGTTTTCTGTGATAGTAGATTGCTCACATAGGAGGCACATGTTCCAGTATTTACACGGTGAACCCTCTACGTGTTTAGTTCTTTTCCTAACTCTCTCTGACGGGTTGTATGCATTTTTACAACCAGTACCACCTAAGGTCTCGGTGTATCCAGCATTGTAAATCGGCCGTACTTTTTCTTGGGAAGACTTCTGGTTGACAATCGATTTTAGGGCTGGTTTTACGGCCTTTGCAAACTCTGGTTCTAGCTCTTGCTCGGATAGATATGAGTTGGTTGTTGTCACGCTCTTGTGACCTACAGTAGATTGAATTTCAAAGAGATCTGCGCCATTTTTAACCATTGTGTTAATCAGGGTAGGTCTAAATCGGGAGATGTTTAGATTAAAGTTGTTACCTAAGATAGCCTCTAACCCCGTCTCCTTTAGGAAAGCCCTTTTCCATACGGATGCATTAACAAGATCTGGGTTCTCTTCTCGGTGTTTAGGTGTAGGGTTGCCAAAGTAAAGGTATGAAACCCTTCTATTTGCTTTATGGTTTTTGTATACATTATTAATATTGTTTAGATTTGTATCCCACAAGTCGTGTTCAAAGATGAAGAGTTTTTTAGAGGCAATTCCTGTTGCAAAAGGTCTAATCTTCGCAGTGAGTTTCTTAACTAAGTTGAACAGGTGATCTACTTGCTTTGCAACTTCCTCGTTTATCGCTATTTCAGTTGATTCAAGCAGAGGGATGTGAAGACTTTTATCTTCTGTAAGATTTTTAGAACCACTCCTAGCCTTTGTATAGTTAATGACTGGCTGATTTGTTAATGGATGGCACTTGAGGTAAGAGTCTACCTCAAGAGAAGCAATAGATTCTGCATTTAATCCTGTTAGCTTAGCTAGCTCTGCAACTAATGGCATCATGATTCTAATGTCAACAAATGGCCAAACACCAATTTTTCTGTAGAAAGCTTTTAGAGACGATTTGGTATAAGTGCTTTCACAGAGCATAAGCAAAGGGTCACAATTAAAGTGATTTTCAAAGTCATATAGCTTAACTTCGTATTGATCCCAAGCTGACGAAAAAGGCTCTAATCCAGCCGCTTGCTCCAATGATGCACCATTACTTAAGTGGCGGTGAAATGTAGCCACGCTAATATTGTGGTACTCAGCTGCTTGGGCTATTGAATCAAAATGTCTGCCAGCGACTTCTATTGGGGGTAGATTATTATTCCTTTTTCTTTTTCTCTCTACGAGCCCTAGGCACTCTAGATCTGACCAGCTTTGAACTCTTCTGTCTCTCAGGCGAATAATTGGAATATTGAAGGCTTCCGCAGCTTCACGGAAGTGGTATGTTTTACCATTTGCTTTAAATGGACGATGGCTATGAGTTATTGAGAAGCGACCCTGCCCGGTTTTTTGATAGCCATTAACAACATTTTGAGCTAGTTGTAATGATCTTCCAAGAGCTAAATCGATGACCTCTTGATCACTTTTGGCGTAGGGTAATCTGATATCTGTTTCTGAACGCCCTTTAAAAAATGGAGCATGATAAACAATGTGGTTAATCAGGTTTAGTTGGTAAGCATAATGCATTGTTGTTTTGACACACTTATACATAGTGTATCTAGTTTTGCTTTTGATGCTTTTTTGAAGGTTAAGCCAATTTGAAAACCTGATTAAAGCGTCAACTTGCCAATAGTGCTCTATAAAAAAACGAGGGTCTTGTTCTAGCTCTGAGTACCCCGCATATGTTTGTTCAACAAAGCTTAGATACCAATTTTTGGCTTGGTTGTAATGCTTATCTTTCTTTTCAGTACAAACAAAACTAAATATCCATTCAAGTTCTCTCAAAGGAGCACTTTGCGTCGCTCTTGGTATTAAGGCTGCTATGTTATTAGACATATTACCCCCTGTGTCCCCGTTTTTCTTTGTGCTTCAGAGGAGCAAGGTAAGTAGCTTGTCTAATCTGCTCCGCCTCATCCAAGCGGTTTGTTTTTTTTGCGCTTTTAGTGAAATTAGCGAGCATTGTGGGGTCTAGCTGAGTATAGATCTCGGTCGTGGAAATATTTGAATGGCCAAACATTTGCTTAACGGTTAGTAGCTTATCGGCGTAGTCCTTCGCTATGTCAGAGGTCAAAACAGAAAATGCTGTGCCATGTCGTACCCAGTGTGTTTTAAAGTCCTCATTCAGCAAGGAGCGTAGTACAGCACTTTTAAACTGTTTTGAAGCGTTTCTGCTTGACCAAGGTTTTTGATTGGCTGTAAGAAAAGCTGGTTTGTTAGGGTCATTCACTTTCCAGCTTGGTGCTAATTTATACTCGGGTGTTTGATGATACTTTCGTATTCTGTTTAATGTAGCTCTTGATATGAGAGTTATTCTGTCTTTTTGCCCAGTGGCACGTCCCTTTGAACCCCTAATATACAAGGGTAGAAACTCGAAGCTTTGATCCTTACTAATAGACTCTGTAGGAAGTTCAGAGATGCGCAGGTCAATAAGTTCCGAAATTCGTAGCCCCGTATCATATTGAGTATGGAACATACAGCGTTCACACTCATTGTGCATATGTTTTAGCAATCTGATTATGTGCTCAGTAGTGATAATCTTGGGGGATTTCTTATTTCCTTTTTTAACTACATAGCCCAGCTCATCGGTTCGTCCCCATGGCGAATTCTCTAAGTCTCTAACCTTATTGCCTTCGTGTGTTGCGAGAAAAGTAAGGCACTCTTTAATTATCGCTTCTCGATGATGTTTAGTCGAAGAACTACATGATGTTGAAGTGTGGTAATCAAGAATATCTTGGCGATTAACTACTTCTAAAGCCTGATCTAAGCTTAGGTTGGGGTAACGGTTACTTCTCTCTAGCCAGTCGCAGAAGTATGATATGCCACGGCCGTAGGCCATGACACTTGACTCTGTCATAGATGTTCCTATTGAACTACTCAAGTATCTTAGCCATGCATGAACATGACGAACTGTTCTATTGTCCTTATCAACAACTGAACTAATATATTGTCTTTTTCTCGATATCGATAAGGCCAAAACCTTCCCTGTTGAAGAAACAACAAAGTCTCGGTCTATATCTCTTTGAGGCTTTACCTCCACAAAACTGGCCATTCTTGTCTATTCTCCACTAATGTAGTGTGGTTTTTCTAGAATTATAGTTCTTAATAAAACCATTAACCAACGAAGTGATATTTGTTGTGAAGATAATAGAATCAATGAGGTTAGTTTTTCTGATTTTAGTTCCTAAAACATATCTACGAAGATCAACTAGAGCTAATGCGTGATGTGCAGCTTAAACGTGAGCCGCTTAAGGCGCCAACCTTTCACATTAACCCTGAGATTAAGTCACTAGAAGACCTGGAAACTTGGGTAACTCTGGATGACTTCTGGGTTGAAGGGTATGAACACCACGATGCGATTAAGTATCCGTTTTCGGTTTAACAACACGCTATGAATGACAAAACCGCCCAGATGGGCGGTTTTTTTGTAACTTAAATGGGGAGAGTTTAGGGAGCTTCGCTTAGAGAACGGACTTCGCCCTTCGAGAGGCGGGGAGTAAGTTGATATAACCTTAGTGGTAAAGGTGTTGACAGAACTAGTCCTTGATAAGTCATAATTTTCTCGATTCTCAAACAAAAAAGCCCGCAACCTAAGTTGCGGGCTTTGCAAAAGCGATGGTATTTAATATTAAGCAGTAAGTGCCAGGATTGAACCAGGTAGTACTACGAACACCGCTAGTAGGTAACCTGCTACAACTGCTTTGTTCTTCACTGCCATGTCAGAGATGAAGTCTGCACCTTTAACTGGAATTTCACGTAGGAACGGGATGCCGTAGATGAATACCGTTGCCATGATGTTGAACACCAGGTGAACCAGAGCAATCTGAAGGGCGAATACTGCAAACTCACCTGAAACTGCTGTTGCTGCTAGTAGAGCTGTAATACATGTACCGATGTTAGCACCTAGAGTGAATGGGTAAACATCACGTACTTTAAGTACACCAGAACCTACAAGTGGAACCATAAGACTTGTTGTTGTCGATGAAGACTGTACCAGTACAGTAACTACTGAACCCGACATGATACCGTGGATAGGGCCACGACCAATTGCGTTCTTCAGGATTTCACGAGCACGGCCAACCATTAGGCTCTTCATTAGTTTACCCATCACAGTGATTGCTACGAAGATTGTCGCAATACCAAGTACGATTAGTAGTACACCACCCATAGTGTCGCCGAATGTGCCTAGAGGCTCTTTGATCGCGCTAACAACTGGTTTAGTGATTGGTTTAATGAAGTTAAGACCTTTGATGCTCATATCGCCCGTTGCCAGGAACGGTGATACTAACCAATGTGAAATCTTATCAAGAATACCAAACATCATTTCTAGAGGCAGGAAGATTGCAACCGCTAGTAGGTTAAAGAAGTCGTGAATAGTCGCACTTGCGAATGCGCGCTTAAACTCTTCTTTGCAACGAACGTGTCCTAAAGAAACTAGTGTGTTTGTTACTGTTGTACCGATGTTCGCACCCATCACCATTGGGATAGCTGTTTCCACCGGAAGACCGCCGGCCACCAGGCCCACGATAATTGAAGTTACTGTACTTGAAGATTGGATAAGTGCTGTTGCGACTAGACCGATCATCAAACCTGCTACTGGGTGAGATGCAAATTCAAATAGTACTTTAGCTTGATCGCCAGTTGCCCATTTGAAACCACTGCCTACCATAGATACCGCTAGAAGTAGCAGATACAACATGAATGCCAAGTTAGCCCAGCGCAACCAGCGAGTAGTGCTCGAAATAGGCGCCGCTGTAGTAGTAGCTTGGTTCATAATCATTTTCTCCGTGGACCGTTAATGTCTTTGTTTTGGTCTGTTGTTGAAACTGAGGCTGATGGTAGAGCGGAAATATTTCAGTAATATTACAGTTGTGTGTAATGACATTTTTTTTCTCTCAAGTAGCGAAATTTAACTGTATTTTGAACTTTACAGGTTATTTAAGTTACTGATTTTATTTTGGTTTTGGTCTTTATCTTGGGTGGTTTGTCAATGTGATAAAAATCAAAAAAAATGCAGAAAAAAAACGCTTAGTGATACATTTATTACAGTCAATTGTAATAATTGAATTTAAGAGTTCGGTAAAACGCACAAGAAATCTTTAATTGGTAAGTTTTTTCGAATTATTGTTGTCATGCTTAGCTTTTGTTATAACCCTATCGATTAGATAAAAGAGAGTCATCGCGATGTCGCATTTGAATTACAACCACCTCTATTACTTCTGGATGGTTTGCAAGCAAGGGTCTGTCACCAAAGCTGCTGACGCTTTGTTTCTGACCCCACAGACTGTAACCGGGCAGATCAAAGCTCTTGAAGAGCGAATGGACGGTAAATTAACCAAGCGAAATGGTCGCAGTATAGAACCGACTGAGCTTGGTCAATTGGTTTTTAAGTATGCCGACCGAATGTTTGGCTTAAGTTATGAGATGCTCGATATCGTTAACTACAGTCAGCGTTCAAATATTCTTTTTGATGTTGGTGTCGCGGATGCTCTCTCTAAGCGACTGGTTAGCAAAATCTTGCTCACTACCGTTCCTGACGACAATAGCATCCACCTGCGTTGTTTTGAGTCGACTCACGAAATGCTACTGGAGCAGCTTTCGCAGCATAAACTGGACATGATTCTTTCAGATTGTCCGGTTGATTCAAGCCAGAGTCCTGGCCTTTATAGTAAGAAGCTTGGTGAATGTAATATGAGTTTCTTTTGTTCAGGGAACCTGGACAGTGCTAGCTTTCCAGCAGTATTAGAGCAGCGCAAACTGTTGATTCCGGGTAGTCGAACAGCGATGGGACGTAAAGTACTTCAATGGTTTGATCGCCAAGGACTACAACCAAATATTCTCGGTGAGTTCGATGATGTCGCGTTAATGAAGGCATTTGCTCGTTATCATCATGATGTGATTTTTCTGGCGCCATCTATCTATGTTACGGAAGTAGAAAGTGACTTACCGCTTCAGTTAATCGGTCATATTGATGAGCTAAAAGAAGAGTATTATGTGATATTCGCTGAAAGGATGATTCAGCATCCTGCAGTGAAGAATGTTTGTGATGTAGATTTTACTAGTTTATTCAATTAAACCAGATGCTTATTGTAACCAAATGGATTATTTGCTCCATTTGAATTACTATGCGAAACGATTCACTCAACTATAATTACTCTTCGTGTGAATCTAGTCAGTGCAGAAAAGTTAGAGATTTCTGTAAGGCTGAAATATTTGTCAAAGTTATGCTTGTATCAAGAGGTCAGAGGTGATGGATTTACAAGAGATGGAAAAAAACTCTGCAAAAGCAGTGGTGCTACTCAAGGCGATGGCGAATGAACGACGTCTTCAGATTTTGTGCCTACTGCATAACCAAGAGTTATCAGTGGGTGAATTGTGCTGCAAACTAGAGTTGAGCCAGTCGGCCTTATCTCAACACTTAGCTTGGCTGAGAAGAGATGGGTTAGTTCACACGCGTAAAGAAGCGCAAACAGTGTACTACACGTTAAGTAGTGAAGAGGTTAAATTAATGATTCAACTACTTCATGAACTGTATTGTGAGAAGGAAACTGAGGCTGCACTGTAGTCCGGCAACTGAATTAGATAAATGCGAGATATAAAAAAACCGGCCAAGGCCGGTTTTTCTTTTCACTGAGTAATCAGAGTTCTATTAAAGAGCTTTGATTGCAGCAGCGAAACGAGACTTATGACGTGCAGCTTTATTCTTGTGAATAAGGCCTTTAGTCGCCATGCGGTCTAGGATTGGTGTAACTGCAGCAAATGCTTCAGTTGCAGCAGCTTTGTCGCCTGCTTCGATAGCAGCAACAGTTTTCTTCATGTAAGTACGCATCATTGAGCGACGGCTAGCGTTGTGCTGACGACGTTTCTCAGCCTGGATAGCGCGCTTCTTAGCAGATTTACTATT